>Ga0209536_100002561_pt1 | contig 29619 bp, 37 predicted proteins | sample DeeMarSeWOR28_12_FD_187461 | JGI IMG/M metagenome (GOLD analysis project Ga0209536, IMG submission 187461) | Marine sediment microbial communities from White Oak River estuary, North Carolina - WOR-2-8_12 (SPAdes) (version 2) | ecosystem: Environmental > Aquatic > Marine > Intertidal zone >...
GTAGGTCGCCGGGCCAGGACTCGAACCTGACTCCATCTCGTGGCGAGATCCGGCGTTAGGATGTGGCGTTCCTCCTGGACCATGGGCATTTCCTCTCCCCCTATCGTAGGGGTTCAGTCCGCGTCAACATTGCTGGGAGCAAACCCCAGAAAGTCAATTTGGACACCATGGCCGACAGAGGTTGGGTGTCAACGGGCGCCTCGGGCCACGCGCCCTAACCCCCTTGCGGGGGGAGGCCACTCTCTCCTCTATGCCGACAGGGCGTGCAGGTCCCAGAAGGCCTTTGAAGCCTTCGGGTCCCTGCAGTCGGGGTCTCCGGACTCTTGTGGAGCCTCGGGCCCCCCGTACGCCGTGTAGAGGATACACAGGTGGCCCGCGTGGGGGCCGCCAATGACCGTCAAAGTGGAGACGTCCCGCGAGGGACGATCCACCAGACGGGAGGTCCACCCGCGACCATTACGGTCAGCGTAGTGGACCTCGTCCTCTGGAACCGGAGCGTCACCCATGATCGGTCCATGCAGACCACATGGGAGAGTCCCCAGCTCCTTCGGCAGAGAAATCGTCTCGATAAAGAAACAATTCCTCTCGGAGTACTGGTTCACGAGCCAGTCAAGGATCTCTTGACTCAGCCCGTGGTCCAGGTGAGTGGTCTCATTCAAAATAACGAGTCCCATCACATTTCTTTTATACTGAGGGCGATGCACAAATTTGCACAGAAAGCAATGACACAGGTATGACACCTAAGAAAAAGCCCCGGTGGTGGGGCAAAGGAGGGAAGTTGAGGTGGCCGAGTTTGAGGACAGTCTCGCTCAGTTTATCTTCGAGGGATCGAGCTTCCACAGCTCTCTTGGGAGCTGAAGCTCGATACCCATGTCTCCTGTCCGAAAGCTCACCGTGAGCTTTATCCAGAGCTCTCCATCGTCGGAGAGCTCTAGCCGCTCCTCACCGATCGCTTCGGGCTGGCCGAAGACTGTGGTCATGCGGGCAAGGGCTTCCGTAGCCGCCCCTGCCCACATGCCCATTACTGAGCGAGACACAAGGACCTTATCTGTTACGTCCATGGGCCTCCTTTGTAGCGCCCTTCCTGTACTGGCGCTGTTCGCGTGTCGGGTACAGGCCGACATGCTAGTCTCAATCTATTTCTAAGTCCCAGGCAGCGGGCTCTGGGACGTCGACATCGAAGATATCGAGTTCTCCGTCGAGGAGGCCGTACCAGTCTGCCCGGTCAGCACGACAACGGGCGATGTGGGACTGCTGCTTCGCCTCGATGCTAGCAGCGATCTGGCGGCCCCTCTCCTGGATCGCCGCGTGATCCAGCTCGAGGTGCCGGCCTCTCTCGACCACCTCTTCGTCCTCGCTGGCCTCGAGGGGGTCGGCGAGCAGGTCGAGCCAGTCTGCCTTCTCGGCTCGGCGGCGAGCCAGGAAGAGCTGGCGCTTGCGCTCGATCTCAGCCCGGATCCTCAGGCCCTGGGCCTGAATCTCCTCGGCGGAGACCAGACGCGGGATCAGGTCCCGGTCCGTCTCCGCCTCGAGCTGCCGGCGCCGCTCGATCTCCTCTTCCGTGAGGGGCTCGATCCTTTGGTTCTTACACCAACGGATCTCTGCCTCCGGGAAGAGGCTGAAGTCGACCTCGCGGAGGTCGAGCCACCCAAAGCGGCTGATGGGAGCCATCGGCCACTTTGAGAAGGCCGGCGGGTCAGGGTCCAAGTCGATACTGGCGACCTGGGTCCCGATGGGCCGGATCCGGCCGAGCAAACCTGGTCCACGATGGATCAGTCCTGCTTCGTCGAACCGACTCCCCGCCTCCGTGCGGCCCGCCCTCTCATCGGGTGGGAACAGGCGTCCCTTCCGTTCCCAGGAGCGGAAGATATCCTTCACCCGACGGGTATTGCCGCCCCGGACGGTCAGGCGGTGCTGGTCCCAGCCGCAGACCTCCTTGGTCTTGATACGCAGCTGGGAGCCAGCCCCTCTGAGGGCGACCTTGAGCAGGTCGAGCCCCCGGCGGTCGAGCCGCCGGGTTCCCCGGACCTTCCAGAGAGGGAGGCTCTCCAGTCCCCTCCTCTCCTCTGCCGCCGCTCCGTCGTAGTCGAGCCAGCGGAACCTGCGGGCCTCAGGCTCCGGGACAGCGATCTCGGGTCGTGGCTCGTACCCGAGTAGCTGGAACCGACGGTGCGGGCCCAGTTCCTCATCGTCAGAAGGTAGAGGTGGAGCGTCCTCTATCTCCTGAATAAACCGATGGGTGGCCGCCTGTTTGATGAGCCAGCCCAGGGGACGCAAGAGCTTCCTTCTCTTACGCTCCTCGGCTACCTCTTCGACCACCCTGAGAGCACCCTCGAGGGTGGTCGGTCGCGCGGCACTCAGGGCTCGGACTGCCCCGGGGGTATTGGGGAGGCGCTTCATCGTGAAGGCCTCCGCGAGGCGTTCCGCTGCCCCCCGCGGCAGTCTCTCCTCCGCACAACTTGGGCAGCACCAGTGGTCCAGTGGCTCTGCCCGTAGTTCTGTCTCCTCCCAGTTCGTTTCCCAGCTCACTCTTCCCATCTGGGAGAGATGCGGGGACACAACTGAGCAGGTCCAGCAGCTGTACTCTTCCAGCCACTTGCGGGCTGGATGCTTCTGCCAGACCTTGGCCCGAGTCAAGGAGCTCCAGCTCTCGGCCCAGAGCGCCGCTGAATCCGGGTCCTTCAGGTCCTTGAAGAGGTCCCGGATTCTGTAGGAGGCTCCCTCTGTGAGGAACATGCAGAATCCTCGTCCCAACGAGACTAGCCGCTTCAGGCGGCGGGTCCCCAGGGACGGGAAGTAGTCGCCGTCGCTCCCCCTCCAGTTCCAGCTCGCGACGACGCGAGCTGCCCAGCGGCGAGCCTTGGTGGCCCGCCTTTCCGACGGCCTGAGGACCATGAGGTACCTCAGGGTCCTCTCGTTCGCCGGCAACCCCTGGCGGAATGCCCAATAGGCGTCCGCCGGCGTGGGGTTGTAGGAGGACCCCACCAGCAGTGGTCTGGGGGCGATTTGGCCCCAGTACGGCCGGAAGAGGTCGTAGCCCCGGCCTGGGTCGACCCAGACTGTCGGCCTCACGTGGTTGAAGCCGACAGCGACGAGGCGCCCATCCTCGTCTTCGAACCGCTTGTCGAGGCGGCGGCAAACCCCGACATAGTGTCCAGCGTCCTCAATCTTCGAGGACCTGGACTGTCGCCCAACCACGGCCAGGGCATGGTTGGGCGACCTGAAGTCGTAGGCCTCGAGCTCCTCCTTGAGCGAGGCCTCAATCCGCTCACGTCGCCCGCCCTTCCCTGAGGGGCGACGATTTTGTAATTTGAAGGAACGCCTCCATGCGCTCCTTCTCCTCTCGCTCTTCGTCGGGTCCTTCTTCCGGCGGCGAACCCGCCTCCGGAGCGTGAGCTCTGGGTGGTCGACCATCGCCTGAGAGATGGTCTCTTCACTCGAGGACACGACGAACAATGACAGGATAATGGAACGCATTTGGCATCCCCTTTTCTCTGTGCCATATCTTTCCGCGGAGACACAGATCCGCGCCCAGGAACTTCCCCCGTCCCCTCAAGGACGACGCATGTGCGTTGGGTATTACGGGCCGGTTGTTTTGGTTGGTCGGCTTGCCCAACTAAGTTTATAACGCACTTCTGTTTATTTATACTGGGATCAGTAGGGAAATTTTGGATCAGTAGGGGAATTCCTGACAAATAGGTAAGAAAAAGCCCCAGAGGTGGGGCTGGTAGGATTTTCGGGCTGGTTGTTTGGCGGGCCCCAGGTAGACGCCTGGGGTAGTTCGACACCTCTCCGCATCCGGACTACTATCCCCTCACCGTGTGGTTCGGGGCCGGTGTTCCGGAGAGGATCCCGGAGATGGGCCTTTTTGCGTCATGCCCAGGACAGAATATGGCGGAGGATCATCTTCCTCTCCCGTTAGGGTTTCGCCAAGAGGGGCTTGAAGCCCCGAAAGATCGGGTCGGGGCGCATAAGCCGTGTGTTGTGTTTACGGCTCGGCCCCAGGTAGGCTGATCAGGCCTACCTCATTTTATTGAATCCCCAGGGGTTCCTTAGTGTGTTCGCCGCCACGGCCGCAGAGCTCGGCGTCGTCTTCTGCCCACCGTGGTGTGCCCTGGGTAGTACCGGCTCCCCCTGCCGGTCGTAGGGTGCCATCAAGACTTGCCCCCCGGCAAATCTGCGGCTTACTAGAGTGTTGAACAAGTACCCCACAAAGTGCTCTCCACTCTCCAACTATCGGATCCCCGCCGGTCGGCGGGTTCCGCCCCTACCTGCACTTTGCACCTGGTGCGCTACGCCAGGCCCAGGCTTTCGCCTGGTACGGGTCATTGGGTCACCTCCCTTCTTGGAGTTTGTCCAACACGTACTCCTACTGCGCGTAAGAGTTTCCGTCAATTTCTTTATACCCATTCAGTTCCCAACTTTGCGCCTACGTGGTACAATCTTTCACGTGAAATTGAATCCTACCCGGCGACGCTACGTTCTACTTCATTGAGGAGTTTGTCATGCCTCCGCCGGCGAAGAAGATGCGAAAAGAGATCCTGGTGGCTGTTGTTGCTGCTCTGATCGTTTCTGCTGTAGCTGGCGGCCTCTCTGTTTACACGTCTAGGGCCGTTCACGAAGACAGGATCTGCAAGCTGGAGGCTGGGCAGAAGGCAACGGCTGACAAGCTCGACAAGGTTGTCGACGCAGCCACGAAGTTCAACCAGGAGACTCTGGTGACTCTCACCGAGATAAAGGGGGATCTCAATGCAATCCGACTCGACATCGACCACATCAACGAGAAGGTCGAAGACGCTCTCGAGCGTATTGAAAAGGTTCTTGATCGTATTGTTGCTGAGCTTGATCGTCGTATCCATGGCAACCCCTAGCTCCGCCAACCCGCTATCTGGCGGCCTCGGGTGGCTGGACGCCATAGAAGATGCCTGCGAGTTCATCATGTTGACGGAGCTGGAGAGCACAGAGCGCGTACAGCTTCAACTGCACGCCCATCAGGAAGAGCTGGACGAGATAGAGGACGAGCTCGACGAGATGGAGCGCCTCCTCGACAAGGTGGACGAGATCGAGCGGAAGCACGAGCAGGTACAGGTTCAGATGCAGGGCAAGTGGTAGCTAGCCCTTCCAGCCTTTTGGTGGCTCGCACCCGTTAGCAGGAAAGGGGTTTCCCAAACCCTTTGGCTTGCTACGCTTCACGTTGATCCCCCTCTTGCGCAAGCCCCGTGCGTCATCGTAGTACAACGCCAGCACCTCACAGGGGGCGTCCTGAGCTTCGAAGACCACCTCGGTGACCTCGTGCTCCTCTCGACCCCCGAACTCGGTACCGAGGTTGCCAGAAGTTCTCACCTCGCACCAGTCAGGGGTGATCTCTGCCCCGCTGTGCTGGGTCTCCACAGTGCTGCAGGTCGACCCCTCGGAGATATCTGATGCGCTGTAGCAGGCGTTGATATCTCTCGCCGTTTGTGAGGTGTCGGACATATGGCTGATGGTGTACTCGGTGTAGGGAACGTGGGTGGTATGGGTGTGGTAGTGATAGTGGGCAGGCGCTGTCCAGGTCGTGAACAGGCTGATGGTCCTCTCTTTGAATACAGCACATCCGATAACTCCTAAGTTATCTGGATCTCCCATCTTGGCGGCATAGGCCTTTTCGCGGCCAGCGAACTTGAAGCGAGCGATCTCCTCGTTGTCCAGCCTCCAACCGGGGATCTTGATCTTGCCATACGCCGGAATGATGTAGCCCTTCTTGTCCTTTGACGAGGCCCGCTCCCCGTCCATGACGGACAGTCCGTCAACGGACAGCGAGACCAGGACGCGCTCTCCAATGTGGTTCTTCACGACGAGATCGTACTTGCTGCCGGGTCGGCCTTCTACGAATACCCTCCCCTTCTTGTCTTTGAATTCTCGGATGTGGCGGTTACGGACGCGTACCTCGAGGGATACTACAGAGCCTCTCATGATTTCCTCCTGTGTGGTCTTCTGCACGCCTTCTTGCGCGACTTCTGCCAAACTGAGGATAGTGTACACGTTTGGGAGGGATGGGGCAATAGGTAAGAAAAAGCCCCAGAGCTGGGGCGAGAGACGAGGGAAGACTATTCTTCGAGGAGCTTTCCAGCCATCTGCATCAATTCCCGCTCGGGGTATCTAGCCCCCTCGCGGAAGATGTAGATTTCCCCTGGGTTTGACACCCCGTTAATCGTCTCAATGAAGGTGAGGATCGCGTTCTCGATCCCTGTCACTGTCTGGTAGACAGTGAACCAGTGGGGTCCTCCGCGTCCAATTTCATAGACGACCGGCTTGGCAAATATGTGTGCACAATGGCGCACATACGCTTGCCACTCGAGGTCCTCGAAACGAAGTGGGAAGGTGCTCTCGATCGAGCGCCAGGCGCGCTCAACTCGAGAGATTCCGAGCCCCTCCGCCGAGATATGTGCGCAGAGGGAGTCGAGGTTGGATTGGTTCTGTGGGTTGGCGACTGCCAACCACAAAAGGGCCCTAAGAACTTCTGTCTTTGAAGTAGGCACGGCCTTACTCCTACGTCTAGTATCCGCCACGACGCTGCAGCGCACCGGAACTTCCCCGGTGTATTATGGCCGATTTGGTTACCCGGTCGGCTTGCCCGGGGGTTACCGAAGGTGCAATCCTCTCTTCATTGAGGCAAGGTAAGGCAACCCGTTGTTTTTATACTGAGCAGAGGTCCCAAGTTTGCAGGATCTGACAGGTAAGAAAAAGCCCCAGAACGATGGGGCGAGACTAGATCATTCTCGCGAGACTCAAGATTCTGTATTTGTAGAGCCTGCAGGCTCTACAGGCAGGAATCTTGCCCTCTCCGCCACCGCAATTTTTTGCGAAAGCGAAGAGGCAGTAGGAGGGGGAGAACGTGGGGGGAGGAGGAGGAGGAGCTTGGGAACCTGAACATGACGGGCATGGCCAGGGCATGCCGTGCTCGTCGTACAGCTCCCCATGGTTGTTGCCACACCTGTGGCAACCGATCATTTTTGTGGCACTCATGGTGACCTCCTCTGGTTAAGTTGACATCTCTATCCTAGTCGGCAAGACCCAGAATCCTATTGATATCGGCCCCCTCGAACTGATAATAGGATTCCAGGTCCAGCGAGATCTCGTCCAGCTCCTGCCAGACGATCAAACGCTCGGTGCCGACAACACGTCCGGCGTCGTCCAGTATGGCACATTCCGGACTCATGTCCGGAGAGACGACCCAGATGTACTCCGGCACCGTTCCCGGGCAGTGGTGGATGAACTCCCCCACTTCGTGAGAGACGATCAGCACCTGCTCTGGGAGCAGCCTGGGCAACCCCTCCACCCGGTCGTGGACGCGCGCTCCGACGGAAGGCACCCCCAGAAGTCGGGAGTAGTCCTTCCTGGCTGAGGACGAAGACACTAGGTGGGCGACATGGCCGCTGGGTTGGGCGCAGAGGTCGTGGCCAACGATGACAGTGTGGGGGGTGGCGTTGACAAAGTCTTCGGCGGTCATGGTGGACTCCTTCCTGTTGGAGGTTTACTCGCCTAGTGCACATTTCCGCAGCCGATCTTTGATGTCGTCCCAAAGCGTAGTGATGCCGAGGATCAGCTCTGGGTCAATGTCATTCCACTGGGCTACATACTTAAGTTCATGGATCATATCCTCCATCTGCATTACCAAGTCCAGGTACTCCTGGTATTCCGGAACAATCACCATGTGAACATCCGCTCCGACCCTATCCAACAATAGCCACAACTCGTCCCACATCGACAAGAGTTCAGCGGCGCTCTTACGCGCCTCCATTCTGTCTGCAACTGCCACCAAACCACCGAGCTCCTCTTCGAACCTGGCGATGACTTCCATGGTGTCCTCCTGTTTTTGAGGTTAAGGTTGCCTAATCAGTTGCGTTATACAGAGAGGAGGCTTTAGTTTGCGCAAATCTGACAGGTAAGAAAAAGCAGCTAGGTCCATGTTGGGGATATGTCCTGTGCTTTTTCGATTGGTTTGGTCCCGCTTCTTTATTCACGCCGCGACCAGACGTGACTTGGACGTCATGTCATTTGGAGGCCAACTTTGAGCGAATATTCCGCTCAATTCGGCCGGCCTCGACCGGTACGCACTCGTCCATCAGTACATACCAGTATCCCTTTCGGGATGCGGCCGGCCAGTACTCCTCGACCGAGGCCGAGCAGTTGATGACCGGCACGGACCCGAAAAGGATTGATGCGCTCACCATTCGAACCAGTTGGTTCGGATGGTGAGCTCCCTGACGGTCGGCATATTTTTGGCGGACGACCAGGCCGCTCGCGGCCAAGGTCGCCACCAAAAGGATGCCGACAATCAGCTTCCCCCGCTCCTCGAAGAGAAACGAGAGGATGTAGTCTACTAACCTTTTCATAGCATTATTCTTATACCGTGGCCGATGCACAAATTTGCGTGAAAAGCAATGACATGGGTATGACAGGTAAGAAAAAGGCGCCAAGGTCCACTCCCCGTGTCCTGCGCCCGAGCATGAAAGCTCGTATTTATGAATTTCCCGCCGAGCGGTTCTACCTCAAAGAGGCGAAGATCTTTCTCAGCCCCCCAGCTGAGTGACGTGAGACAGGATCGTGTTCTCGCCCAGAAAGATCTCGAGACAGTCGTCGAGGATAATTATCTCCCCCCTATCGGAGAGGATCACCTCTTCGAGGATCTCGAGAAACCTTTCCTTGGAGATGACACCGGAGAACTCGTGTCTCCCCAGGTACTTCTCTGTTGAAAAGTACGATCCGTCCTCCAGCTGGGAGACCTTTAATTCCCAGCCGGATCCGCCGTAGGCATCGATTGTGTGTAGGACCAGCATAGGCCCTCGCTATGCGACGATTTTGTCCCAGCCCGTGCGCTTGGCCCAGGCTTCGTAGTCGGGCTCGTCGTCCAACTCGACTTTGTTCTCACGGTGAGCTTCGCGGACCCCGTGCCGAAACGGGATCGAGATCTTGAGGCGGAGGGCCTCCTGTAGTGTCTGTGCCTCGTCAGCACGCTCCTCGATCTCGTCCAGGCTACGGTCAACGGTTTCTGGCAGGCGGCGCATCATCGCGGCCGACGCCCTGAACCCGATGGCCAACCCCTCGGAGAAGTCGGCTACTCCTTCGAGGAAGGCTGAGTAGCCCTCGTACCATTTTGTGGCACGGATGTTCTTCTGACGCTCTCGTGCTACGAATTCGTGGAGAGCGAGCGCGTGCTCCCCGCGAATGTGAAACCCTACCATACGAATGGTGTGTCTCACGGAAACGGCTTTCGCCGACAACCACCCTTTGACGCTCATGACGTCTCCTGGTTAAGTGGGCCCATAGCTGTTGTTCTTATACTGGCTTAACTACCAAGTTTGCTGCTTCCCAAAACCCCCTACACGGTGTATGATTATCCAGCAAACAAGCGAAGGAGCTCTCGTATGCGCAGCTTCATCATTGGTGACCTGAGGAAGGAAGCAGCGCTTCTTCCTCAATTCTCGCCGTTTCCCCATCAGGCCGAGGCGGAACGCAAGTTTCGGAACACAGGGACGATCGTGCTCGCCCACCCGGTCGGGTCCGGCAAGACCTTCACGGCTGTCCATCTGGGGGAGGAAGCGCGCCGCTCCGGTAGGATGCAGCGAGCCCTCGTCGTTGTTCCCACCGCCCTGCGAGACAACTTCTCCATAGAGGGGGTCAAGAAGTTCTCTGATGCCACCGTTCAGGTGTTCGGTGGCAAGGAGGAGGCCAGGACCTCAGGTGACAGGGTCACCCTCGAGACGGCGGACCCCAACATCAACTACTCGGTGGTGGGATACGAGTTGTTCCGTGCTGATCCGCTGTCCTTCGTTCGTGTACTCCAACCAGACATGCTCATTGTTGATGAATACCACCGGGCCAAGGACGAGGACAGCTTGACCTTCAAGGCCCTCGCTCAGGTCCGGCCACACGTGGACCAGTTCATTGGGATGACCGCCTCGCTGGTGTCGAACGATCCGTCCGATGTAGCACCTCTGGTGGGTCTAGCTACGATGGGTCGCCACCCCTTCTCCGATAGGGCTTGGTTCAAGAACCGCTACGAGTACATCTCCGGAATGGAGAAGGGATTCTTTGGCGGTGAGAAGAAGAGAAAGAGCCTCAAGAACGTCGATGAGCTGCAGGAGATGCTCTCCGACGTCGTTCACTACGTGTCCCCTCAGCAGGTGGCGAAGGACAAGCCCCGCAGGACAGTGGTCGAGGTCTCTGTCGAGATGTCTCCGCTGCAGCGCCGCTACTACCACTATGCACTGAACAAGCTGAGCCCAGAGCTTGCCGAGCGGGTCAAGAAGGGGCTTCCGCCGCGGGACGCCAAAGAGGCCCGCTCCATGTTCAAGATGCTCATGGACGCTCGCAGGGCCTCGAATTCGGTCCACCCCTTCAGCCGTTTCTTTTCTCCAGCGGAAGGAGCCAGGCTCTCGCCGAAGGTCGTCAAGATGCTCGACGACGCAGAGGCACACATCAGGTCGACGCCGGATGCTCGTATCATGATGTACTCGGAGCTGATCGACGGCGGTATGGACGTACTGGCCGCCGGGCTCGAGGACCGTGGGATACCCTTCAGGGTTTTTGCAGGCAAAGGGCGTGAGGTCGCCGGACGCAAGATCACCGACGAATCCCGCCGCAAGGCCAAGGAGGACTTCATCGCCGGTAGAAGCAAGGTTTTGCTCGTCAGCCCGTCGGGTGCCGAGGGTCTGGACCTCCACAACATGACCATGCTCCAGAGCTTGGACGCCCACTTCAACCCGGAGCGCATTCATCAGGTCGAGGGACGTGGCTGGAGGTCGAAGGGCCAAGCACACAGGCCACCAGAGGAGCGCGAAGTCATTATTCGTCGCTATCGCTCCGTGATTCCTCCGAACCTCGGTTTCGTTGATCGTCTACTGGGGCACGACAAGCATGAGCGCACGGTCGACGAGTGGATCTACCAGACGGCGGCAGCCAAGGACCGCCTCAATTCGATCATGCGCATGGCCATGTCCGGTCAGCGGGAGCTCATCGACGATCCCAAGTGGGTGTTCACACCCTACCGGGACCTGCGGCTGCCTCCGGCAAACAGGCTCTTGGCCCAGAGACTGAAGAAGATGCGTAGGGATCGTGATACACTGAGTGGTAAGTCGATCGATCGCGAGGACGAGCTTCTCGGAAAGGACATCGGTGTCGCTACTATGGACCGCCAAGCAAAACCGCCTTCTGGCGAGCAGAGAATCTACAACACCTCTGGAAGATACGAGTACGAGTACAAGGTACCTCGCCCCGACGGATCTTATAGGTACGTCTACCCAGAATGAGTACGTTTTCTTCGCCGACCAGTTTGGCAAGTTTGCCTTCATCCTAGACTATGGGGCTGGAGGAGCCCCGATCCGCTTCTCGATGGAGGGGAGGCCATATCTGTACGCTCCGCTGCGCTCTGCGTCGAAGTGGAGAATGGTCTACGGTGGGCGGCAGGTCGGCAAGTCCGTCATCATCGCTGTCGACCAAGGAACGCGGGCCGTGATCTCCGCCCCGCGACGCGGTCTGTACGTAGCACCGACTCAGATTCAGGCCCGGGAATTCAGCCGAGCCAAGTTCGACGACGTCTACCGGCGCAGTCCCGTGCTGAGCACCTTCTTCGACCGGCGCACCAGGTCCGTTACTGAGAAAGAGTACATTCTGGGCAGCCGTCTCACGCTTCGTTATGCGTTCCGGCATGCCGACCGGATCCGCGGTATATCCGCCGACGACATATATCCGGACGAAGTCCAGGACATGGACAGGGATGTACTGCCAGTCATCTATGAGGCCGCCTTCCGTTCAAAGGATCCGCACTATCTGCTGTCCGGTACGCAGAAGAGCCATGATGGCCCCCTCCAGGAGATCATCTCCCAGGAGGGGGTCCATCTGGACTGGGCAATACCGTGTGATCGGCACACCCCCCGCAAGTGGAATGTCCTGCTCGAGAAGAACCTCGACATGAAGACGTTCGGTCTGGTGTGTCGGTATTGCCAGAAACCCATCGATATCTGTCACGAGGATGCGCAATGGGTGATTACCCAGAGCGCACCTGTTGGGCTCGATGACCCAATGGAGGTCTACCGTATCTGTCAGCCGATGGAGCCTTCAGCGGACCTCAAGGCGGCTGTTAGAAAGGTGAAGACTGGTGCGTATTCTGTAGCCCGCTACAAGAACGAGGTCTGGGCACTGCCGTTTCAGCATGCGGATCAGCCGTTGACCCGCGACATGATCAAGGCCTGCTGCTGGGACACGGTAAAGGGCTGGAGGTTCTCGATGAATGACTTCTCCAGCATCAAGAAGTTCTCCACCCTCTTCGGACGCGTGTTTCAAGGGACGGATTGGGGGGCTGGGACCGAAGACAGCCGGACGGTCTCGCTCATCGGTGGTATGTATCACAACCATTTGGTTGTGGCTTACGGAGAGCTTGTGCAGCCTCCTGATCTTTCCGTTGGTCGAGTCGCGGACTGTGAGGTCGACCGGGTCATGCAGCTCCACGACGAGTTCAATGTCGAGAAGATGGGGTGCGACTACGGTCTTGGCTACGGCAGGAACATGTCTCTGATCAAGAAATATGGTATTCAGAAAGTGTTCAGGATCATGTTTCTGAATATGACCAGGCCGTACAAGTTCGACGAAGAGGAGTGGTTCTTCAAGCTCTGGAAGACCCTGTTCTACGATAAAGTCGTCAATCTCATCAAGCGGAGAAAGATCCTGTTCCCTCCGTGGTCCGAGTTTGGACACCTCGCTGAAGATATGGTAAACATTCGGAGAGAAGGCGGCGAGGGGACGTTTGCGACCTACTTCCACCCGAAGGGGAAGCCAGACGATGCGTTCTCGGCCCTCGTCTTCCTCGTCTTTGTAGTGGCGTTCTGCTACAAGATGTCAGATATTCTGTCGTTTAGAAAAGAGGACTGAGATGGCAGAGAGAAGCTACAGATATCCGTACAGGCGGTACGAGGCAACGATCGAGGTCACAAATGCACAGACAGAGGTGTCACCCGCTGACTTCGGTTTCGAAGACGGGTCTGCCGGTGACTCTTGGAGATTGATGATCGCGCCTGCCGTGGCGGGATCGGAGGACATTCTCATCAACTCCACGTCTGGGGATACGACCAACTACGAGACGATTCTGACAGCCGACAACAAGCGGTGGGACTCGGGGGTCGATTGCACCTTGGGTACTTCATTCTATGTCTGGCACGGAGGAACATCACCGGATGACGACTTTGACGTTCTCTTCGTTGCCTATGTCCCGACCAGGCGTGCGTTGTAGGAGGTGTCATGAGCAGGGACTACGATTTTCCGATCAAGCGGTACGAATACGCGATGACGGTTACGACCACAAAGCAGACGCTCTCACCGACGCAGTTCAGTATCACGGCTGCTATGACAGACAAGTGGATGCTGGTGATCGCCCCCGCAACAGGCGACTTTCTCGTCAGTTCACTCGCCTCGCCGACAGTCGGTGAGAAGCACTATTCGGCTCTCGGTACGGAGTGGAGCACTGAGGTATTTCTGACACTGGGGACGAGCTTCAAGATTTGGAGAGACAGTGGTGGCGATTTCGACATCCTCGCGGTTGCCTATGCTCCAACCCGGCGGGCGCTGTAGCTAAAAAGAGGGGCTCGGGCCCCTCGTGACGGTTCATTCTTCCTCTTCGCCATCCTCGTCCCAGCCCACTTCCGCGGGCTCGTCCTTGTCCTGCAGCCATTTCGTGACCGAAGGCAGGATGACGCGCTCTATTGCCGCCTTGGCAGCGGCTGCTGCCGCGATCTTCGCGGTGTCAACCAACAGCCGCAAGGCGACTCTCTTCCATTCCGTCCTTTCCATTCCACATCCACGCATGCGCGTGGAGCCAGTGCAGCCAGTCTCCTGGTGTACCGATCTCCACCATGTCCGTGAACGGGACGCTCTTCCTCTCGAAGAGGAAATCCCCTTGTCCGGGGAGAACGGGTACGAGGTAGTAGTGGTCCTCCTCGTGGAAGGTACTCACTACGTACAGGAAGGTGACAGCGCCGAACTCGGCTCTGTCGACGAGAAACTGCTTTTGATGGTCAGGGACGTGGTCCCTGTTCAAAGGCAGTCGGTACTTCTCCGCCGTTTGTTTGGCATCGAAGAACACGCTCCTTCCTATACCTTTATATAGAAAGGTGCCCTCGTAATCGACTGGGCCACGTCGCCGCCCCATCTTCTTACCAATGAGAAAGGCCTCCGGAGCTGTCTTTCTCACCAGTGCGTCTCCCCTCTTTCTGTAGATCGCGTGGAGGCACTCGAGGTGCCACTCAGCGATCCGTCCTCGTCCCATTGTCTTTCAGCAACCGCGTTGCCTCCCGGACGTGATCCACCGAAGCTGACGGCTTACCGTCGAGCTTGGCGAGCCCCAGGGAGACCACCTTCACCACTCTCGTGTGCTCCTTTAGGAGATTTTCTGCTCCTTTTGTCAGTTTTGCACCAACGCTCGGAGCAGTCAACGGTTTGGCGAAGGTGGCGCCCCCCTTGGCCTCGTTTACCACCAGATCAAACGCTCTCTTGTCCTCCTTTCTGTCAGAGACGACGAACAGGGCAAACCTCGTAGGCCATCCGTGGGGGGTTTGCCCTGTTCTGTGGGCTTTGATGATATCCCCACCCTTCTTCCTGAAGAGCGGTGCCCGGCAGACGACGAGCCCGTCATAGGCCATCGCCAAGGATCCTGGCCACGTCGATGTGCCCAGGAGAAAAAAGTCATGGCAATCGCTGTCCAGCAGCAACACCGGCTGTGGGCGGACAGCGCGCCTTGTGAATTGATGGATGGCGGCCAGGATGTCGACGTCTGAGGCCACACAGGAGCAGATGGACTCCAAACACCACAGCACCATCGGCGATCCGGACCTCGGGACAACGAGTGTCTTCAGCTTCTCTGCCGCGGCTACGGAAAGAAGCTTGACCGTTGTTTCTGACAGGGCCGTTGTGCCGTCCGTTCGGCCTATACCGAGCAGCGGTGGTTGGTCTAGTGGTGGTGGCGGCTCGAGGGCCTCGACCGACAACGCTGCGCTCAGGACGTCCTCCGCTCCGACGACGGGGATGCCGTGCGAACAGCACATATCCTCTAGGTATGCTGGCACGACGACTTTTAGGCCTGACCGTACGAGATGTCTGGCTAGAAGGACGGTCTCCAACGCTCCGAACAGGGAGCCGTCCGTGTCGACGTAGCCGACGACGGCCGTCTTTGTTTGACAGCCGATCAGTGCCGAAACGGCCGAGGCAGCGTGGACGCTGTCGAACAACTGGACCCGGGGAGTCGTCTCTATTGAGACTTCCTTTCTAAGCCCTGCTATCCTGACCAGCAACTTTGTCAAAAATTTCGACTCGACGCCGTTGATTTTGACAAGAGTTGGCCCATCCCGTCTTCGGCAAGACATCTCGACCGTCGTGACCCGCCACCCATCGTGGATGGCGGTCTTCATGCTGGTACCCTCCTTTTCTTCCTTCCGAACAGAACATCCAGTGCCTGTTCGGCGATCTCTCGACTAGCCACTTGGCTGACGGCAGTTCGGAAGCGCCGTATCAGTTTGCGGCGCTGGTCGGTCAGCGCACGGGTTGCCTTGCGCTTCTTCTTGCGCTTCTCGAGTTGGAGGACACGGCCATCCTCGTCCCAGACACGTTTTGTCTTCCCGGAGAGCAGCTGCAGACAGAGCTCGACGAGACTCTGCATCGAGCTGATCTTTGGGGACTCGGTTGGTACTGCCGGGCCGTAGAGCCAGGGCTCCCAATCAGGTACCTCCTCGGCGGTGGCGAACAGTTTTGCCTCGACAGCCGGGTCGAAGTTTCTGACCGCCTCCCACCTTCTCAAGTCCTCGTCCTCCCTCAGCTTCTTCCTCAGAACAGCCCATTCGAGTGGGTCGGTCTTCTCGAGCTCCTGCAGCCTCTTGCAGACCGCTCGGTACTCGTCGAGGCCATCATCCGGCAGAACACTGGCGATGTCCTCTATCCTCAGCGTTGCACAGCTCAGCATCATTTCGATCCCCCGAAAGTAATCTATCAAGCGTCCAGCCAATATTCCCAGCTCCGCGACATCATCTCTGCACTTCATCAAGTGGTCGCGGGTCAGGCTCAGTTCCTCCATGCTCTTTTCCCCGCTTGCAACGCAATTCGTGACGGCGATTGCGTTCTCGACGGCCTTCTGTGCTGCCGCCATGACACCGTCGTCGGGTCCGTCTGGCCTGTTGATGCGCTGCAATTGCTTCGGCAATGCCCTTCTCATGGCTTCCTCCTTGGCGAACAACCTTCGCCTCTGGCGATCCGTTCTCCAGGATCGCGTTATGTAAGTCGAGCTTCTACAATCTCGTTATACGAGAAAAGATTTCTGAATTGCGTGCCGGCGTTCCGATACTTGACAGGGTTCTTCAGAGCGAGGTATTGTGGAGTCGTCGAACATTTGGAGAGCACGATGACCTGGGAAGAAGTTGCGAAAGAGGCCGCTCGTAAGTTCCTTACCGAAAAGACCTCGATGGCTAGCACCATTCAGAGGCATGCCGCGGACCTGAACGAACACCAGATCAAGAGGGCATGTGAGATGGCGAACCATCTCGTCAACGCGCAGCTCCTGAGATCAGGGAGTCGTTACCCCACCTTCGAGACGGCGAATCCGAAGACGATCGCAAAGAAAGCCGTCTCCGTGAAGGAGGCGGAGGAGTCGTTTCGCAAGGTTGGCACTTACGTTGCTGGCGACGAACTCATCGATCAGTACATGGGGATCTTTGACAAGCTCGGTGCGACGGCGGAGCAGCAGACAGCTTACGAGAAACCGTCCCGAGCCGAGATCGCGCACCTCGTCAACGAGGTCGACCGAGAGGTCGGTGGCCAGATCGAGATAGCAAAGCGTGCGACACGGTTGGCAGCGGGGGAGTTTCTCGAAGAGGTGCGAAAAACTCTTTGGGAAGCCCCACCGGATGCCATTGCCCGTGGGATCATAGAGACGGCTTCAGACGAGGGTGTCAAGACGTGGGCTCTGGCCAAGGTGGCTACGGTGGCCAACATCTCGGACGAGACAGCGGCGTCAGAGCTCGCTGGTGAATACGACACAGAAGCCTCCATTCTTCAGTCCTATCGTGTTGTCGAAGACGCGTTCCTCTCGCTGCGTGACCTCGAGAAGACCGGTGAGGATCTGATCACCTATATGAGCAGCATGGAGCCGGACAACTACCTGTCAAAAGTTGCTGCCATTGACAGGGAGGCGATTGAAAAGCTTTCTGTTGGGGCGTTATTCAAGGCTCTGGTAGGAGTTCCTCTCTTTCTCACCGGTACCGGTATGGCCGCAGCTGCTGCAGGGTCAAAGGCCAACATGGCCAAGGATACAACGAACCTCATGAACTTTGCTCCGCAGGCAGTAAAGAAACCTCAGCAGTTCCAGCAATAGGAGCAGCCGATGCCCATCTTCAAGAAGATGCCTCGCAAGATCGACATGGATCAGTTCGTCAAGGACTTGGCGAAATGGACCGTGTCCATGGGACTGATGTCGGCTGCGGCGGGAGCCGGAGGCGCTGCCGTATCCAAAGGCCTCGATATTCTGGAGGACAGGGCAACACGCAGACGGAACAAGATCAAGATTCTGCAGGCAAATCCGGACCTGGCAAAGATCCCTAAGGAACGGTTCGACATGTACTACAACACCATCCGGCGCTCTGGGCTCGGCGGCGACCCACTGTTCGCGTCCGAGGCCATCAAGCGCATCCACAACATGCCGGAAGCTGTCGTCGGAATGGTACCAGAGCTCGTCAAGACGAGGAGGGGGTTGCAGGCCGGGGCTTCTGGAGCATTGGCATCCGCTGTTCGTGAACAGGCCAGCAAACCGTCCGCCCTCGTAGGCGAACTCGAACCGATCAATATTCCATGAGTGTGCTGAGTTTCGATAGCTTCGGCAGTGGAGGGATCGAGAAACGGATCGAGTTCTCCGGAGAGACCGAAGGACAGCTCGACAACCTTCTGCTCGACCTGAACTACCTCGACAAGCTGGCCGCCAACGAGATCGACGGAGAGGTCGGGTCGTTCATCAACAGCCTTCGTCCTCGCAAGGGTAGGATCTATGTCCTGAACGTCGCCCTGGGCGACTCCGATATCTGGGGCACGAACAATAACGGCGAATTCTTCTTTGGCAAACGGGAGCTGACGGACTATCCCAACATACTGGCGAAATTTCCATTCCTTTCGAAGTATCGCTACGGCGGGCTTCAGACCGACCACCCCGACTTTGGTTCTTCAACCTTCACGTCCGGGCCTGCTCACTTCTTTGATCACCACCGCAACAAGGACATCGCGAGAGCGCACGGTCGTTGTATCTTCGACCACTACAATCCGGTCATGCAACGCGTCGAGCTCATCTTCGAGCTCTGGCCGGACAAGATGCGAGCAAATGGGGCTGGTGACATCCTCGACATGCTCGAGAACGATATCCCGATCCGGTCATCGATGGGTTGCCGCGTTCCCTGGGACATGTGTTCGATTTGCAACAACATTGCCAGGACGAAGAGGTACTATTGCGAGTGTTTGCTCCATAAGATGAACCAGGTGCTCAACGACGGTCGAAGGGTTGGCCCGTTGAACTTCTTTGCGAGGTTCCATGATATGTCACGCGTTCGGACGAACGCCGACAAATCGAGCTACGTTCTGAAAAAAGTTGCCAAGGATCTCAGCGAGTCGGAGGAGAAGCCCAAGGAGAAGCCGAAGCCGAAGGCGAAAAAGAAGGCCGACATCAACAAGAAAATCGAGGGTGTTGCCGAGATGGTCGATCTGTCCAGATCGGAACCGAGAATTCCAGCGGAGAAACTGAGACACCTTTCGAAATGTGCTTCGTTTCCTGACCTCATTGACGCGGCGACGAAGACGTGTTTTGTTCTGAAGCCGGAAGAGTTCCAGTATCTGTTTCTCGAAGCCGCGAAACCCGGGTTGGGCGAAAAGTTTGCCGGACTCGACTCGTGTTTCGCAACATCTTTGGAGTTTGGAAATCTTCCCACTGGTGACGGAACCAGGTGTGTTGGAGAGTTTGACGAGTTCGTTGCAAGTCGTTGGATTGACAACGCTTCCTTGCAGCGGCGATTCCTGGGAATGCGCTCCAATATGAGATCGAAGGCGGCGTCTTTGGAGTCTTCTGCTCTATCCGGAGTTTCGTCCCTTTACAACACATACATCTGTGGTATCATGAGGCAGGTTTTGACCTGCGGAGTTTCACAGGAGTTTCTGAAGACGGCGGCGATCAACCCGAAAGACCCGTTTCGTCTCGTGACTCCGACAACGTTTGGTGCAGGAGCCCTGGCGTACCTCATCGCTCATATGGTTCAATCGGCCAAAACTCCTGAAGAGCAGCAGGAGGCAGCCGAGTCCATCCTGTCAAGTCCGAGGGCGGCAGGAATTTTAACGATGCTAGGCACGGCGCTACTGCGTAGAAAGATGCGTCTCGGGAGGGGCTAATGACAGAAGAAATCCAGTCACTATCGGACCTCTTGAAGCAGGCAGAGGCAGAGGCAGATGTCTTGACTGCAAACCAGGAAAAGTTCGAAAAGCTCATGAAGGTCGCTGCCGAGATTGAGAAGGAGTACCCAGACCAGTTTCAACCAGGCGAAGTCATCGATCAGCTCAACGAGTTGTCTGATGAGGAACTGGCAGCGCTGCTAGAGAGCGAAGATCTCGGTGGTGAAGATGCTGACGAGGGGGACTCCGAGACAGAGACCGCAGGGCGATCTCAGGAGACAGGAGCCACTGAAGCGCAGACGGAGGAAGAGGACACTACCGATGTCGATACGCAGGCTCAAGAAGAGGACGCCACTGACAAGGCTGCGGGAGAAGAGCTCGATCCAGAGACCGCTGAAAAGGTGGCCGAGGTGCATGTTCTCGGAGAGTATCTCGGTGCGGTGATGTGGGACTCTTTCACCAAGCATGCCGCAGAATACGGCGTCTCCTTCGACGACCACGTCGACCAGCTCGGCAAGTTCGCCGAAGACGCCGGAGAAGCGATTGCTGCAGGCGCCTTCGGAGGAAACGGTCAGCTCGACGAGAAGACCGCTCAGGAGCTCTATGACGTCGGGCGCCTGTGTGCTATCGGCAGAATCCTTCAGGACTTCGTCGGCAGCGAAGAGTGATGATAGTGCACGACGCTGTCGTGCGTAAGAATCCAACGCGCATCTGCGTGTAGGGAGGACACGGCAAATGGGTATCGACTATCTCGAAGAGCTCCGCAGAACGGAACGAATCCTCGAGGGCAAGCTCCCCTTGAACGAGAAGGTTGCCAAAGAGGAACCCACCAGCCAGGAGTCTGGTATCGGGACCAACGAGTGCAATCTCCTGTGCGAGGAGTTATTGAAGACGGCGGAAGAGCTTCGCTCCGACGATGATTCTGAGGCCGCCTCTGCTGTCAACGAGGTGACCGGTGTATCCAAGGAGGAGATGAAGCGCAAAGCCCTCGACCTGCTCTCCAAAAAGAAGAAAAAGGAGAAGCCTTCTGAGTCCGTCGTATCGGAGGAGAAGGCGAAGGGAGAGAGCGAAACACCCACTCTGGGAGAAGCCCCGGAGAAGGAGGCGGAGGGCAGCGCGGACCACTACGCTGATCTTCCGGCCAAGGATTCCCCGGAGCCAGATCCGGACGTGAAGAAACTCCTGGCCGCGGCTCCAGACACAGAGCTGAAAGAGTCCGATCTCAAGAACCGGATCCTGAAGACGATCAAGAAGAAGGCAGGAGGTGGCAAGTGAAGCCTGAACTGCTCGAAAAAGCCGCGTTTGCGATCAGGGCCCTCGTAGACGAGCGCGACGCTCTGAAGGAGGAGCTCGGTGCGTACAAACAGGCAGAGGACGTGAACTATCTCGTCAGACGCATGGGCCACCTTGCCCCCAGGAATCAAGATCCGGAGAGTTGGGTCAACAGCTTGCTGGAGTCGGGGAGCACTGTTTCGGGTCTCAAGGAGGCAGCTTCTCTGTTTCCAGATGCCGACGAAGGTTTTCAGGAAGACACGTCGAGCCAGGACTTCGGTGGCGAGTCTGACGCAATGAAAGAAGTTACAAGGCTCGTCTTGGGTGAATGCTAGGTGAGTGATCTGGTTCGGTCACTTTTTGTTAAAGGTAACCCAACATTTCGAAACTGGTCGAAGTTTGGACACGAAGGCCGCTCAGTGCCTCGTAAACTGAGAGGAGGAAAGCAATGAGCGTTACCCCTCGAGTAAATTTCCTTCCGGACTGCTCGGAGACCGAATTGGACCTGTGGCTCAGGGCGCGGAAAGTCGGTACACCGGCTCGCCTTTTGCCCTCTGACACTGCCCCGTACGTAGAGGGCGAGCCCCTCGAAATGGGCACGGACGGTACGGTTGATCGGGATGACGGGTCTTCGGATGGGTTGTACCCTGTGGTGATCAATTACGACCCCGCAGGCCTGATGGAGAATCAGGCAGTTGGCAAGACCACATGTATCGAAGGCGGAACCTTCTATGCGTTCGTCCACCCCGACATGTTCGACCAATACGCGACGGGGGACAAGGTCCCTGCGGCTGGCGATATGTTGAGCGCCGGGTTGATAAACGAGGACGATGACACAGACCGGCCCTACCGAGGGTATTACGACCACGCGGCCGAGAACAGCGGAGGCACCTTCTTCGTCATCGGCCAACTGATCCGTACTGGGGTCACCAAGAACAACATCGACTATCACTACGTGCGCTTCACGCTTCCTGGTTACCAAGTGTACGTGGCGTGATATAGTCTGAGCAAGACCCGAGGCGGCTTGGCTGCTGCAACGGTCTTTTGGATTCGCAAATATTTTGCGCTGAGGAGAAGGATCGATGAGAGACACCGTCCTCTTCAACAGGGCCTTTGGGGAGTCGATGGGAAATCCCCAACTGGCCGAGAAGATATCGGCAGCCAACGCTCGCCTGATTGAGGACCACCTGAAGGTCAGCGCCTTCGCTCCAGAGTGGCTCGGTCGTGAGACGATCACGCCCGACGACCCCAACCTGATCCCGTCTTTGGACCAGGACACTCTTGAGTACCGCATCGAGCTCCGTCCAGGAGCACGTGCTGCGGCAGTGACCTTCACCGGCCGAGATGGTGGTGAGCTGATTCAGGCCAAGCGTCTGTCGATTCCCCTGTTCTCCGTAGCCACTCCGAAGTTCACGGTGACACAGGAGCGTTTGTGGGCGTATCGCCAGAATATTCTCGACTACCTGAAGGATCGGGCCGAGGTTGCCATTGGCGACGTCAGCGACCTGATCGTTCTCGGGTACGCCGAGTCGATGATTCGGGCGATGCAGACCGACGGTCACTTGGTTGCGGATGTCCCGACCAATGCGGCCTTCAACACGTCTGCCCTTGGGACCGTTCCGGAGACCTCCATTGTCAAGGGAGAGAATGCCCGGAACTTGGGTACCGACAACTTCGTCGTTCTGAACCTGGAGCGTGAGGACATTGTTCGTGCTCTGAACCTCCGCGGTTCGGACTATCGTCTTCAGATGTCGAAGGCGATCATGACCGAGAACGATGTTCGGACCTTGGGACTGCTCCAGAACTTCGAGATGGGCGACGAGATCGCGTCGGTCACCCGCAAGGGCTGGATCGAAAACCAGTTCATGGGTATCAAGATCATCACCACGCTGAAGGGTGACATCTTGCGCCGTGGGAACGCCTATTTCACTGGCGAAAAAGAGTACACCGGTGTCTTCGTCGAGGTGATGGGGACCCAGTTCTGGGGTCGCAAAGAGGGCAACAAGCTCTTCTTCCAGATGTGGAAGGTCGAAGGAGCGGGTTTTCTGCACTCCCACGGTGTTGTCAAGTTGGAGCTCTACTCTGGCTCGACAAACACGACCGGTACATCAGAGTCTCAACTCTGTGACACCGGTTACGCGGTTGCGATTCCGAAGCCGGAGGACCAGCTCGGCTCTCTCGTCAACAAAGCGCCTTCGGGGATCTACGCTCCCGTCACCGAGATGGCATAAGCCGCTGGGACGAAGGTTTCTGTTCCCACGTAACGGGAGAGTCTCATGATTCGCTGTGTCAACGTGATGCACCGCATCCGTCGGTTGCGACGGGATGCAAAGGACATCGCTTTCAAGGTAGGCGGCGGCCGTCTCGGTCCAAAGCGATCTCGTACGTTTTCGTACGAGTTTGTCAGGCAGTACATCGAGGACTTCGTGGTCCGGCTGCGGGTTGGTCACATTGAGCTCTACGATGTGTCGACTGGCGAGAAGCTCAACGAGGCCTCCCTCGTTGAAAAGGTTCTGGAGTCTGGTGCTTCCGCTGAGGTAGACACCGTCGCTGAGGAGCCGAAGGTCGCCTCCAAGAAGGCCGAGAAAAAGGCAGCCCCAAAGGAGAAAGCCACAGAAGAGACAGCTTCAAAGGAGACAGCTCCGAAGGAAGAAGCTCCAGCCAAGAAGGCTGTGAAGAAGTCGGCTCCCAAGAAGGTAGCGGCCAGAAAGAAAACCTCGTCCTCGAAGAGTACGAAGAAGGCCACAAAGAAAAAGGCCAGCGCGTCCAAGAGCGAGTAGTTCCTGGAGCCCTGCGGTCTCTTCGAAGTGACTCAGTGCAGGCAGGGACACGATGAGCACAACATCCTTGGTTCAGAAGCTGGTCCTTGCGTATCGACTCTCCGCCCGGGACCATCCCCTACTCAATCTGCTACTAGAAGACGGGGAGTTTGAGAGCAATCCTGAGAGCATTCATCTCGCTGCTTTGCGTGTGATTGACGAGTTCAACCGCATCTTTCCCGTCATCAAGACGACCTACACCCTCGAGACGTTTCCGAGTCTCGATCTGCTGCTTTACGGGATCACGGTCAAGCTGTCGGAGGGAATCCTCTCCCTGTCCGTGAGAAACGATATCCGCACGTCTCCGGATGTTCAAAACGTGTCCGGCAAGATCCAGATGTTGAGCTACTATCGCCAGATCTACATGGACCAGCTCAGAGAGACGAAGAGAAACATTGACCATCAGGCTCTGTATGGTGGATCAGGGGCGAGCGCCGTGATCTACGCCCTCGATGCGTTCGTAGAGACCATGACTGGAGCGAGCAGCTATGTCCAATCGTACGGCACGAATGATTGAGGCCCTCGAGTTCACGAGGGCAATACGCCAGGGGGTCGTCGGCGACATCGTCTGTGAGCCGAGCGTCATGGGAGACACCGTGCTCAAGAAGCTCGCTTCCGATCCTGCGTTCCGACCGTCTGTGGAGGAAGAGAAGCAGGCTGCGGCCAACCTCGGGTATGGCCCAGAGGCGCTGCGTCTGGCCGCTCGGCTGACGGGGAAAACAGCTGCTGGGGTGTTGCGAGAGGCGTCTGCTCCGGAGAAGACTGCTGCGGAGAAGCTGAGGGAGCGCATCCTTGGTATAGAGAAGACCGCGGTCAAGTTTGATGTCCTCATTCGTGCGTTGCGGGGGGCGAAGGGTACGGCAGCGTATGGTCCTCTGAAGAACTTCGTCAGGGAGGCCGCCGCCAAACAGGGTATAATTTTCGACGACATAGCGCACGCCGTGAAGAACCCCGGGACGGGGGCGGCAAAATCGCTCCGTAGAGTAGAGGCTGGTCGGGTTCCAAGGGAAATTGCTGAGGCACACCCAGTTTCTGGTCTACGAGGAGCAAGGGTCCGGGATAATTTGGAGGGGGCCAGAAGGGCAGAACGAGCTAGGAGGGCAGAGCAGGGCAGAGGTGCGCGGACGGAGCGGGCAGAAGGTACAAGAGCACGGGGGGCGGCTGAACCGGCGGCCACACGTGCTGCTGGTGCCGGTGCGGGCGTCGGGCCCGGAGGCCTCACTGCTCAGAATGAGGCCGCCCTCTTCGCCTTCGCTAAAAAGAACCCCGTGCTTCGGAATATGGGGAGGATAGAGGATATTTCAGCCGCCGTTTCGGCTAATCGTCACCTCCAGCGAGCCTTCAGGGATTTCACGACCAGGTGGGGTTACGGAGGTAGAGCCTTTGCTCCAAGCGGCGACGCAGCTCGAGCTGCCTTTGCGCAGCGGACCCTCGACCGGGCTGCTGTAGCTAGCAGAGCGGCAAGAGAGGGGGGTAGGGCTGCGGCACCTCCAGTAATTGCTGCACAAGGTCCTATCAGGAGGGCCGCTGCTCGCTTAACTCGTGGGCGAGTGGGGAAGCCTGCGACGACGGTCACGCCAGCAGGCCAGCAGCTACAGACGGTGGACGAGTTCGGAAACGTGGGCTGGCGCCAACCGGCGAGGCCCGGTGGACGTGCTGGTGCTGACGTAGCTAGTGGCAGGAGAACTACTCAGCCCCCAGCTCAACAAGCTGCTGGGGGTGGGGCAGCACCAGCAGCTGGGGGTGGAACAGCACCAGCTCCTGGTGGCGGAACGCAGCCCGCCACTTCCTTCACCAACAAACCCGTCTCCGAGTGGAACGTCGGCAACATCGGTCAGTGGGCCAGGCAGAACTGGGTCCCCCTCGCCGCTGGTGCCGGGGCAGGTGTCATAGGTTCCGGAGCCCTGAGGAGAAACTGATGAAGCGCCCTGAGTACGAGCACATGAGGTTCGAGAAGAGGGCGGCCGGAGAGCCCCTCTTCGAGGACGACGTAGAAATTGAAGAGGACGAGATCGACAAAGAGGCGTCCCCTCTGGTCAAATACAGGAAGCAACTCATTCTGGCGGCCAAGAGCTACGCGGGCTGCAGGATGGAATCTGGAGACGATTGATGAAACCGTCTGTCTGGTTAGAACAAGGTCTCGAAAAGGTAGCTACCCAGCTGCAGAACCCGATTTCGGCAGAGGCGGCGGAGCTTACCCCGCTTGAGTACCAATCCGTCTGTGCCCACCTCGGGTTCAACCACGCAGCCCTGAAGGAGGCCTCGGAGTGGTTCGGTCTCTCCCGCACGGAGGCGGTGGCTACGACGGCTGCTGCGATGGAGAAGATTGGGTTCGTGACCCCGCTGGCGATCGGAGCAGGTGGGGTCGGTGCAGCTGCCTTGCTGAAAAAATTCCAGCGTCCGATCAAGGCGTTTCTCAAGTCCAAGATGACCGGGGCGCCATACGGACGAACGCTTCAGGACATGTCTCTCCAGGAGGTTCACAAGGTCATCTCCAGTCTTCCGAGGAAGGAGCAGGCCGCTGTCCTCAAGCAGCTCAGAAACATCACTGGTACGGGTGGGATGTTCTCCCGCTCGCCGATGACTTGGGGTGCCAGGGACTACGCCAAGCTGCTGGCCGGAGGTGGGGGCGCCTACGTCGGGGCCCGTGCCATCGACAAGTACACCGGTGGGATCAACATCGGGAAGCCAAAGGAAGACAAGAAGCGGGGCAACGTCACCGTCATCTCGTCCTGATAAGATGCGATGCTCAAGGTCAAGAACATCACGGTCAACACCTATGTCCGGGGAGTCTACGACGTCTCTTGGGAGGTGGAGAACACTACCGAGGAGACCAGTGAGTATCGCTTCATCATCCTGCGCTCCGGAGGTCCTGTTGGTCCCTTCGACGTGATCTCACCGGAGCTGGAAGACCAATACGCCTACACCGATTCCACTATCTCGAGGAACTCCTTCACCAAGGACGTCTTCTACAAGATCCGCGTCAAGAAGGGGGCAATTACCAGTGATTTTCCTGAAGAGCAGGGGGTGACCTCTGAGTTCAAAGGGGACGTGGTCTCTCGGGAGCTGGTCAGAAGGGAGTGGTTGCGATTGCACTTGAATGTGGCGAGCGTGATCGTCTACCCTGTCAGGAAGTTCGGCACCTTCTGTCCTTACTGCACCTCGAGCGGAGTGCGCCGCAGGACGTCCTGCAGCTCTTGCTACGGGACAACATACCTGGGAGGGTTCTTCAAACCGTTCGAGATTCCAGCGGAGGAGATGGCTGAGGAGGACCAGATCATCGGAACGAGTCGCGGCGTGACGTCTGGCAAACAGACGGAGTTCAAGGTGCCTCCGTCGCCTCGATTGAAGCCTGGAGACTTTATTGTCGACCAGGCCGGTCTTCGTTGGGTGGTTGCGCGCTCCCTGGTCGGCCGCCACGTGCAGGCCGCGGTTATGCAGCGTGTGCTGGTTGACAGCATGGATCTGAACGATCCGCGCTATGAGATCGATGCTCCGGTCAGTGACATACAGACGAACACGTCCGAGCGCTTGAAGAGACGAGCTGACACATGAGAACGAGACCTTCATTTTGTAGGAGAGCGACGTACGAGGATGAAGACGACAAGCTGAACGTCGACGCCGCTCCCTTGTCCGAGCTCGTTGAGAAGGCAGCCCTCATATTACGTTCGCTTTTTGGCATTCGGTCTGCCGGAAACTACCGTTGGACGGGGGGACTCGATAATCCAGAGGGAGACCCGAACACAACAGAACTCTTCATCACCGAGTCCGAGCACAGGATCGAGGAGTTCATAGACAAGTTTCCAGTTTTGGTCATCTCGCACTCCGGTGGTCAGTTCGTTGGCTTCGACAGCAGTCCGGCGAGTGTCAACCGTCCGCTAACGGCTCTGGTGGAAGAGTCGGACCTCTTCTCGCTCACCTTGGTGATCAAATCCTGCAGTGCGGTGGGTACCGAAGCCATACGCCTTGCCGAGTACGCCTCGAACTATATGAGGCTGTTCGGGCGGGAGATCGGTAACTACTGTGTGCTTCACGATGTTGGAAGAAATATTTCAATATCCGCGCCGACCCCGTCTGCGAGGATCGAGGGGTCGACAACAAGAAAGTGGACAGAGGTCTCCGTTCTGGTGCCTGTGCAGCTAGAATACGGGGTCTCCTACGAGTATTCTGAGGGTTCCGCCTTCCGCAAGGCAAGAGATCGTGCTATCATCGCGATCGAGAACATGCTTGACGGAACCTTCGTAATCTCAGAGCCAGGAGAATAGATATGGCCGCAATTCGCGAACCGCATGCTGAGATTGAATTCACGACTCTTCCCAGTACTGTCGTTGAAGAAATCCCGGATCTGATTCCGTGTGTCGTTGCGCGGGCGAACCAGATCGTCGAGATCCAGAACAGTGACGGCACCATCAATTCTGAGGCAGTTACGACAATATCAGCTGCCATTCTATTCACTGGTACGGCTGGAGTGTGGACCGCTGAAGATGGGGACGACCTGTCGATGCGGATCGATAACGGAGCCGTCCTGACAGCAACGTTTGCGGCTTCTCCTGCCGCCGGTGAATTCATCACTGGTGACTACAATCGCACTCAGCTGAAGAGCGTGTTCGAGCAGGTGTTCACTGGAGCGTCCTGTGTGGACGTGGGCTCGACTAGCTTCATTCTGCGATCCGATACGACAGGGGCCTCCTCAAAGATAGAGGTGACCGGACAGACGGATGGAAATCCCACCTCACCGATGTTCGATGAGGTTGTTGCCGGCTACTACGTCGTTGGGCAAGCCACCTACACCAACGACAAGTTTGTCCTGCGCGATGACTTCCTACCGGATCCCCGCAGTCTTGGGGACGACAAGGAGGTCGAGGCGGCGACGGTAGAGTGCTACTACCGTCGCGGGAACACGTTGACCGAGTTCAAGCGTGACGAGGCCATCTTGGAGGGGGCGTACATGATCACCCCCGGCGGCCATGATGGCAATACTGGGGGAGGCTCCCAAGTCGTCGAGGTGGCTGGGCTGGATAACCGAGGGAACAAGGCTCTGGTTGCTGTCGACGATGGGGACGGGGACGCCTTGACCCCGAAGGTGGTGATGGAGCCTTACCAGGCGCAGGTGACTATTGACGGTATGAGTTTTACAGCGTTAACAACAGGGTTGCTTACCGCTGATGGCGACGTTCTGGGCCTCGACACTGAGAACACCATCGGTGCCGTTGGCAGTGAACTTAGTATCGAGATCGTTGATACCACCGGAAGCGGCCCGGCCACCTATACTCTGGCCTCGAACAAAATCACCATAGACCTTGTTGGTTTGTCAGATTTGTCACATGCCGACGCTGTTATTGGTGTCACTGCTCTTCAGGGCGGTACATTGGTTTCCGGAGAGGTTGTGACCGCTGGTAACTGCGTTGTAACCACAGAGCGGCACTTTGCTGGTTACGATCCGCCCGACTGGAATTCCATGTCGGCCGCAGGCTGCACCATCTATGGTGAGGAAGATGCTTCAACCACCTTCACGTTCTCCACAGACGCTGTTCTGAACATGACTGTTGAGGGTGGGCGCCCCATGGTGTTCAACTTCTCTGCAGGCTCCCCAACGGCCGCCACGGTGATCGCCGCCATCAACGCCCAGTTGGCTGTCGAGGACAACTATGAGGCGAAGGCATCCTCGACGCGGTGGATAGAGGGAGTCAGCACGACTGTTCTCAGCATCGAGCCCAAGGGTGCTGCCTACCTCTACGGACGAGACAGCTCGATAGAGTTGTCCGGTACGGCCGTACCAATTCTGTTTGGCCCGGCGGCCAGCTATTCCAAGGTCCACTTCGGTGATCCCCACCCGGTCGATTACGGCGACGAGGTCTGGGCTGACGGTTCCCTCATCGGAACCGTCGTAGGCTTCGAGACCTACACCGACCAGACCTACACCGAGTACACGCGTACGGACGCCGTCCTGGTCCTCGATACCGAGGTCTCCACTTCGTTCGACACGACCAACTGGTACATCAAGGCCAAGAACCTGGCCACGACGCTGGCTGACAGTGCTCGGCCACACGCCGAGATGTACGTCAGTACGACGGACGGCACGTACACCCTC
>Ga0209536_100002562_pt1 | contig 29615 bp, 19 predicted proteins | sample DeeMarSeWOR28_12_FD_187461 | JGI IMG/M metagenome (GOLD analysis project Ga0209536, IMG submission 187461) | Marine sediment microbial communities from White Oak River estuary, North Carolina - WOR-2-8_12 (SPAdes) (version 2) | ecosystem: Environmental > Aquatic > Marine > Intertidal zone >...
TGTCTACCAGCAGATGAGCCTGGGCAAAAAAAAGCAGGCGGCTGTAACTGAATCATTGCGCATCAATCTGCAGCCGGTCTTTCTGACCAGCATCACCACCGCCATTGGCTTCCTGACCATGAACTATTCCGATGCCCCCCCCTTCAGGGATTTGGGTAATATTGTGGCAATGGGAGTCGTTGCCGCATTCTTCTATTCCGTGGTTTTCCTGCCTGCGTTCATGGTAATACTGCCGATAAAGGTCAGGAACAGAGGAGGGAATCCTGAAGATTCCTGCCATACATGCAACAGACTTGCAGATCTTGTCATCAGGTTCCGTCGCCCTGTCTTCTGGACCATGACAGTCATCATTGTTGTTCTTATAAGCGGCATGATCCGCCTGGAGCTTAATGATAATTTCCTGAAATATTTCAGCACAAAATACGACATTCGCAGGGCCACCGACTTTATGCAGGAAAACCTGCGCGGCTGGGATCTCATCGAGTACTCCCTTGATTCGGGTGAGCCTGGCGGCATCCATAAACCGGAATATCTTTCCAAGGTTGAGGAATTCGCCCAGTGGTACCGGGGGCAGCCCAAGGTCACATTTGTCAGCACCATCACAGACACCATGAAAACCCTGAACAGGGATATGCACGGCGGCGATCCGAACTTTTACACAATTCCCGGCTCCCGCGACCTGGCGGCCCAATACCTGCTCCTGTACGAACTGTCGCTGCCGTTTGGCCAGGACCTGAATAGCCGCATAAATGTCGACAAGTCTGCAACCCGCTTTATGGTCATCCTGAAAAACACTACTGCCAAGGAACAGAGGGCAATGGATGCCAGGGCCCGGGAGTGGCTTAAAATAAATGTACCCCCGCACATGTTCACCTATGGCTCAGGCCTCTCAATAATCTGGGCTTACATATCCAAACGCAATATCGAAAGCATGCTGGGCGCTTCCTTCGGAGCCCTGGTCCTTATTTCCGCTATTCTTATCCTGGCTCTGCGCAGTATTCGCCTGGGATTCATCAGCCTCATTCCCAACCTTGCCCCAGCCTTTATGGCGTTCGGCATCTGGGGCATGCTGGTAGGCCAGGTCGGCCTTGCTCTTTCTGTTATCGTCTCTTTGACACTGGGGATCGTTGTGGATGACACCATTCATTTCTTAAGCAAATACCTGCGGGCCCGCCGCGAGGCAAACATGGACCCGACCCATGCGGTGCGCTATGCCTTCAATACTGTCGGCACTGCCATGTGGATTACCACCGTCGCCCTGGTGGCAGGATTTTCAGTACTTACGGTTTCAGGATATACGGTCAATGCCCAGATGGGGCTGCTTTCCGCCATTACCATCAGCCTGGCCCTGCTGCTTGATTTTCTCTTTCTGCCTGCCTTGCTGCTGATGATGGACCGCAAGGCTATTAAATAATTTTGAAATATGGTAGGGAAAACAGATGAGAAATGAACTGGCGCGACATTCCGATATTACATTTGCGTTTATAACTTTTCTGCTGCTTATCCTTTTGCCGTCTGTTTATTGTTCAGCGGAAACAGATGCGGACAAAGGTCTGGCAATAGCCACCGAGGCTGACAGGCGTGATTCAGGCTACGGCGACCTGACAGCAGATATGCTCATGGTCCTGCGCAACAGGCATGGCCAGGAAAGCACACGGGAGATGCGCTACCGTGCCCTTGAGGTCGAGGGGGATGGCGATAAAAGCCTGACCATATTCGACAGCCCCAAGGATGTTAAGGGCACGGCCTTTTTAAACTATACCCACAAAGTCGGGGACGATGACCAGTGGCTTTACCTGCCTGCTCTGAAACGGGTGAAGCGCATCAGTTCCAGAAATAAATCTGGATCATTCATGGGAAGCGAATTTGCCTATGAGGACATTGCCAGTCAGGAAATAGAAAAATACACCTACAAATGGCTGCGGGATGAAATGTACAACAACCTGGAATGCTTTGTCGTAGAACGAATTCCGGTGGATAAGGAGAATTCGGGCTACAACAGACAGGTTGCCTGGCTTGACAGGGAAGAATACCGCACCTGGAAGGTGGAATACTATGACCGCAAGAATGCCCTTTTAAAAACCCTGACCTTATCCGGGTATGAACAATACAAAGGCAGATTCTGGCGTGCGGCCCGATTGTACATGGTTAACCACCAGACCGGCAAAAGCACTGAACTGCAGTTTGCAAATTACCGCTTTGCTGCTGGTTTAAGCGATGATGACTTCAGTACAAACAGCCTAAAGAGAGCGAAATAATGAGGATTCAAGGATTGTCAGCATATGAAAGTGCTGACGATTGACACAAGTGGTCGAGAGGTCCAGAGAAAAAGATTTTATCTTCAAAGCTCATTTCTGGCACCTGATAGGTGAATCAAAGTTCAGGTACTTTTAACTATAGGAGCTTCAAGTAAATGAAACAAATTTTTTCAATACTATTCCTCCTCTTTACACTTCTGCTTTTGTCAGCTCCACTTCCGGCCTTTGAAGTGAACGGGCATGCCTCTGTTGAAGGCCGTCTCTTTGCTCATGAGCCGCTCTACCCGGACCAGGAGGACAACAATGCATCCCTGGCACTGGAACCGGAATTTTATCAGGAATGGGATATGGACTACAGCCTTATCTTTGTTCCGTTCCTGCGCGTAGACAACAGAGACCAGGAACGCACCCATTTGGATATCCGTGAACTGAATTTTTTTGTGCACGCTGATTCCTGGGAATTACGGCTGGGCATAGGAAAGGTTTTCTGGGGTGTCACCGAATTCGTTCACCTGGTTGACATCATCAACCAGACCGACCTGGTGGAGGATATCCGCGGGGAAGACAAGCTGGGCCAGCCCATGGCGCATCTTTCAGTCCCTACAGATTGGGGCGTGTTTGATTTTTTTGTCCTACCCTACTTCCGTGAACGCACCTTTCCAGGGCCAAAAGGCCGTTTGCGCACAGAATTTGTTGTGGATACGGACAATCCTGTTTATGAAAGCTCAGCAGAAGAGAACCATGTAGATTTCTCAATCCGCTACAGCCATATATTTAATTCTGCTGATTTCGGCATTTACTATTTCAGGGGCACCGGCCGGGACCCTTTATTTCTTCCTACAGTAAACGGCAGCGGTGAAACTGTCTTATTGCCCTACTACAGGCAGATCGATCAGGTCGGCACAGATCTGCAGCTCGTTGCCGGCAACTGGCTCTGGAAACTGGAAGCCCTGTATCAGGATAACGGCGAAGAATCCCATTTTTCAACAACCGGCGGATTTGAATACACTTTTGTCGGATTGGGAAACAGCAAGGCGGATCTCGGCATTATTGTGGAGTATGCCTATGATGACAGGGACGAAGAAGCCACCACCTCGTTTGAGAATGATCTGCTTTTGGGTTTGCGGCTGGGGGCAAATGATCCTGCCGGAACCGAACTGCTGCTCGGCCTGAGTAATGACCTGGACGGCAAGGGCAATGTCCTGCAGGCTGAAGCGAGCCGGCGGCTCAGCGATACTATGAAGATTTTTCTTGAAGGCTGGGCCTTCTTCAACTCCGAACCGGGCGACTATTATCTCTACAGCATCAGGGACGATGACTTCGTTAGACTGAGGTTTTTTTATTATTTCTGATCAACTTTTCAGCTAATAATTCGGAATGATGGAGTGATGGAAATAATAATTTTAAATTTTAAATTGATTCTAACTCCTCGACACCATGAAACTTAACTACAGGGCTAGCAGGAAGAGAACGCCTGAACCCAGCAGGAAGGTATACGGCAGCCCATAAAATTTAAGGGAAAATCTTTCAGTGCCGATATAGTGCCTGATAATCCTGTACGTTGCATAGAGGCTGGCCAGCAGGCCGCCTGTAATAATGAGATGCTGCAGGGTTAAGGTCGCCTCCCTGCTCAACAGCCTGTGCCCTGCTTCCAGAGATGTCCCGAAAGCTGACAAGATAAGCGGAATAAAGCGCCAGGCCCCGGCCATGAACATTTCAAAATAAACAGCCAGAAATCCTCCCAACACCAGGGGAATAAACCCGTAACCTGTGGCGGCAAAAATATAGTTGAAATTCCTTCCTGCAATCCTTGCCTGCTGCCAGGAAAACGATGAATAAATTGCTACAAATGCGGCAATCAGGGCAAAAAGCATTAAACTGCCGGCCAGATGCGGCATGCTGTACCCTGCAGCCAGTTGCAGAAATTCCTGATGTCTCAAAAGGGGAAAAAAGATCGCTGAAAGTGAAACCACGAGAAAACCGTCAGCCACGCGGGGTGCCTGTATATGCCAGAGCTCCAGCGGCGCAATCCGCAGATTCACCTGGATTGAATCATGGGGACAGTTTTTTATGCAATTGCCGCACAGGGTGCAGTCCCGGTTGTTATCAACCAGAAAGGGGTGACGGAACATGGGGCAGCCTGCATGGGTCTCGTCTCCCTGGTAGCACAGACGTGACTGGCAGGTATTAACGCAGAGGTGCCTGTTGGCCCGCAGTTCCATGACCGATGGCATGGCAAATATGGCATTCAAGCCGCCCAGTGGACAGATATACCTGCACCAGGCGCGCCTTTTAAAAACTATGCTGAATAAGAAAGAGCCTGATATTATCCCCAGTATGATCAATCCCGTCAACCTGCTGTTCCGGTAGGCATCCCACACCAACTCAATCCAGAACACTACAATGCAGAAAACTGCCATGATCCATCCGGAATAATCCTTCAGGAACTGGGGGACATTGTGTTGAGGTTTGACCAGGAGCTGTGCCACATTGCCCGGCAGTGACAGCGAGCAGACGCTGCACCATATCCGGCCGAGGAAAAAGAAGGAAAAGAGCATGAGCGGCCAGCCTATAGACCAGCTTAACACCAAACCTATATTGCGCTCCGGATCATCCCGGGGACCGAAGAATAAGGCCAGCAACCCGGCAAAGAAAACTATTGAGATCAATATGCGGGGCAGAACCGGGAAGAGGCGGCTGTTAAATATATTTCTGACAAAGGGCCAGCGCAGCAGGTTATATTCCCGCTTGCCTTCAGGGTGCGGCAGCCCAACGAGAATCTGCTCGGAAAGTATCTCTCCTTCCTCTGCCAGGAGAACAGCCCGCTGAATCACATTGCGCAGCTCCGTCATATTGCCCGGCCAGTCATAGTTCATGAGAACACCCAGGGCCTTTTTCCCGATGCTCTGGACGTTGCGGCTGTATTCCTGGTTGTAATAAGCCAGGTAGTACTCCACCAACCTGGGAATATCACGTTTGTGCTCCCGCAGCGGGGGCATGGTCATTATTCTGTCTTCCAGTAAATCCTGCCAGCCGCCGCCCACTACACATTTATTGTCTTCCGGATTTCCGGCGCTGCCGCAGATGAAGATAAAACGGACACTGAAACTCAATTTTGTCTTACCGCCTACCCTATAGTAGTTCCCCTCTTTTATGGTCCGCAGCAGCTTTTGCCTCATAAAGTCATCAAGTACTTCGGCATGATACAGCACGATCGTACCGCCTCTGGACTGCTCAAGGATCCCTGCTTCCCGGAGTTGCGAAAATGCCAGGGAGCCCGGATCATGTCCAAAGAGCCTGCCTTCCAGGAGACCGGATTCGAACTGGCGCAAATCAACCACCCGGTAAGGGCCCTCGCGGTACATGCTGCCGTTGTGTATCTGCCTGGCGGCAGATTTGCGGCCTGTTCCTGACTCTCCGATAATGACAACAGGGTTCAGGTCTGCGGCAAATCTTTTTATACTATCCTGAACATTCTTAAGCGACCTGGGAACTGATTGATCCAGTCCTGCTACAACTTTGCCTCCGGCCTCAAAAAAAGGATACAGGTCTCTGTCCTCGGGCTGCAGAAATGCCTGTTTGTGATCGAAAATTGTTTCCGCATGATCCCGCATGGCAAAACGCAGCCTGCTTACCAGGGCTTTATCCAGTTCCCGGTGAAAAATAGTATTGGCAAGGAGAACTTCATGAAAAAAAGTGCTTGAAAATCTGCCCACGATAACATCCGATACGGCCCTGACACTCAACGACCTTAACTGGCCTGTCAACAGGGAACTCTCGCCGAAATGTCCGCCCTCGCCAATGCGGCCGATCATGCAGGAGCTGTTATCATCTCTCCTGGCAACGAGTTCAACCTCACCGCTTACAACCAGGTAAAAAAAGTCTCCTGCAGCGCCTTTTTGGTAGATATATGCCCCGGCATCTACAGAATATACTTCGCAGACTGCAGCAATATCATCAAGTTCATCCGGTGTCAGCTCCCGGAACAATGATGATCTCTGTAGCAGTCCCTTGTCAATCATGGTGTCTTTTTCTCCAGCACTTCCAGCAGGAAGGTGCAGCCTGAAAAAATTCAAAAAAAGCCCCGCTTGGCTCCATTGAGGGTGGTGAATTGGCGTTCGTGATGGGGAACCTTGCAGGGCTTTATTATTAACTGCTTTGAAGCGGTGCGGCAGAACGCTTCACTGACGGCGCAATGTCAGTCCGACTTTCGGCAAATTTCAGCAACCGAAGAATACCCCAAATACCATGCCGGAAAGCAGTTTATGAACTTACTATAAGTTCAGCATGTCACAAAGTCAAAGCTCCTGTTTTCTTTCGCTATACTTATACCATAGGGTCTATTAAAAAAAAATGCGTTGCACAGGTCCTTTCTGTTCACTGTTGTACTTTTATTATCAGAGCCCGGATTATAAGACAAAGCGATTCACAGCAGAATAGGAAGGAAGGAAAGACTGCGGGATAAAGATACCCTGTAAATTACCTCAAAACATTTCAAATTGAAGGGATAAGCGTGTCGGGCAAGAACGTTTTTGAGAAAGCTTAAAGCCGGGCAATACCTTTTCGCAGGGCATAAAGGGCTGCCTGGGTGCGATTGGCCAGCTGCAGTTTGTTAAGGATATTGCCCACATGGATCCGGACAGTTCCTTCCTTGATTTCAAGGGTTCGGGCAATCTCCTGGTTAGACATGCCCATGGCAACATATTTCAGGACCTCAATTTCACGTTCACTCAGAAGATCATCTGTGGGTGCAAGGTCCGAGGGGTGATGTATTTCCTGTATTACTTTGCGGGCAATGACCGGATGCAGGGAGGATTTCCCCTGGTAAACTTCCCTGATGGCCTGCACGACTTCCCCCGGCGCTGAATCTTTCAAGAGATAGCCGTTGGCCCCTGCCTTGAGGGCTGAAAAGACATTCTTATCATCGCTGAAACCGGTAAGCACCAGGATGCGGGCCTCCGGATTCTTCTTCTTGATCTCTGAAATGGCGGCAACACCATCTTTTCGGGGCATGAGCAGATCCATTATGATAACATCCGGTTTCAGCTCCCTTGCCAGAACAACTGCTTCTTCACCGTCTGTCGCCTCGCCCAGCAGTTTCATGTCGGAATTGCCGGCAATAAGGGATCTCAGTCCCATACGTACGATTGCATGGTCATCGCATATTAACAATTTTATGATTTCCGGCATGACGTTCCCTTTATAGCGCCACTCCGTGGCAACTTGGTTTCAGCAGGCCACGGATTATACTCTTAGAATATTGAGACTAATTATTTATACATACGGAACGAAGCTTATAGCATATCCAGGCCTGTAATTAAAGGAAAAATTCTCTCATTTGGCCAGAGATGGCTAACCAATGGATACAATGAGGCTCTCTGAGTGGGGAAGGTACAGGGATGAACTTCACAGAAAAAATCACTTGAAATAAGTGATGAAGAATTTCAACGGGGAGGCAGCATTGCTATTTAGGACTTGTTTCCACATAGAGGGTGATTGGCGTCCACTTAGGATGGAAGACTATGGGAAATTGAGGGTCTGCCTCGCCCGTTGAAAACCTTGAATATCAGAATAAAAATCTATTACTGTCTCAATATGCCCGGCAAGTATGGATATCTCCGTTTGTTAAATCAGTTAAGATAATATATCAAAAGGAAATGGACCGGACCATCACATCAGTATTCAGTTAAGCAGAACTTTACTCCTGCAACACAACACCATATGTAATTCCTGGTTTACAATGCCAACCGTGAAGGCGGAACCAAGTAAAAAAATCCAGCAAGAAAAGAAATATAAAAACAGGCTTAATGGTCGGATTCTTCTAACTAATTGCTTCTGCGCAGTTGTAACTTTTCCGACAGGTAATACTTCTTTTCAATAAGCTGCGTGTACTCAGGAAAAGAAAGTTCATTCTTTTTTTTCAGGTCATGCCAGTTATTTGATAATTGCCGCAGTTCCTGCAATAAGCTGTCAAAAAATTCGTCGTTGTCGGCTTTTTGCGAACGATTATAAATTCTGCCGAGTTCCTGTAATTGTTCATGGTATATCATTGGTGCAATTCCTCCTACCTGTTACTAATCTTGCTGAATGCATGTGCTTCGGACCAATACGTCAACTGATGCAGGCAATATATATGAACCTCCTGCGGGAGTCCAGACCGAGGAGGGCTTATAATGGACACTTTAGAATAATGCGCAACACGATTCTCAATCCTGAATTTTTTACACTAATACAAAAGTAATACCACGAAAAACCCGGCAACTGTCAAGAAAAAAAATGAATAATAATTCATTTTTTTCTAGCCGGGCCCCCATACCAGCTTCAATGTAGAAAAATTATAGAATTGAATATACAGTGGGAGGAAATTTATTACAAGGCATTATATGCTAGATGGAAAGTACTATAATAGAAATAGAAATGTTCTGCCTGCCGCCCCGGCTCTTTTAATGTTACGTGCCTGGTATGACTGCTACCCCGGCAGGATTAAAGTTTAGGTGTCAATCATTACGCTGATGCCGTTAAGCCGCAACCACACCTTGCTGGAAAACTTCCCGATCATTGCCGGTGTTCATGTTTTGTCATACTCGGCAAACACAAGATACCTTTGGGGTCCACCCGGCACCACGGCATCAAAGGGATAGCAGGTAACCAAGGTAAGCAGGGGGATGTCTGCCTCGACATTCATGTCGAGGAGGGCAGCATCTATTATCTCTACTGCAACAACCTTGAAGTGGACCATGCTTCCCTCCCCGGTCTGCAATGTAATTCTGTCCCCTACTCTTACCCTTTCAAGAAAACGGAAGGAGGTGTCCCGGTGACCGCTTATTATTGCATTGCCCGGCTGGCCGGGAAGGGAGCTCAGCATCATGTGACCGGGCCCGAAGGCCAGCACATTCCCCGAGTCCCCTTCCAGTACGACCAGGTCTATTTCATGTTGCGGCACGATCAACCTGGCAACAGGCCAGGTATCCGCCCAGGGCCAGGGTTTTACAGTATCACCCTTTTCAAGCGTCTCCTGCCAGGAGGAACGCAGCAGGTATCCGGCAAGCCCTGCCTTGGCGTGGATATATGTTGCCTTTCCGGTTAAGCCGAGCCCGGCAAAGCAGAGGATGAGAGCAGCGTATCCAAGCAACCTCTTCTTCAGCATGATTTCTTTACTTCCCTTACCGCCAGGCGCCAAATGATAGCAGAAAGGACCAGGGCAAGAGCACCAAGGACCAGGCAGAGACCTGAGACTGTGGCTGTCTGTGGGAGATTCAGCACCTTATTGTACTGCCAGCCTTTGGGGAGGTTTGTCTTTGCCATGCCGGCGTTAAGATTTTCATATTCCGGTCTGGAAGGTGTCACATCGACAGCAACCAGGCTGGTGTATCTGCTCACCAGATGATGCTGCAGAGCTGTTATTATGACATTTTCCCTGACTTCATCCTTGTCTGCCCCGCCATCCAAGGAGTCCATCAACGTTTTAATCTTCTGGCGCGCCCAAAGAATTGAAACCCCTTCACCCAGCCCAGCTGCTTTGGCATTTATTTCTTTTTGCCAGAACCTGCCGGCATAGTAGCCGGATATGGTAAATTGATCCGGAACCTCCTCGGTCTTTGCTACAAGGGTTACCGGCTCACCAAGATAAAGATCCGGGATGGGATCTGGGAACATCTCCACATCAGCCCTGTCTGACAGAGTTAACATGATATCTGTCAAAAGAGGATTCTCCAGCTTGGTATAGAGCTCTTCCATGCGTTCCTTGACCTCTTTGACTTCGCCGATATAGGTGAAGGTGCCTTTGCCGCGCTCGGCAATATTTCGCATTAAATAACTGTTCGGCGCAGAACCTATACCGACCGTAAAAAGCCTGCTGTCACCCAAACGCTCGCGCACAATTTCAAATAATTGCTGTTCATTACCCACAGAACCATCGGTCAGAAAAATGACCTGGCGGATCCTGTTGAGGTTAGTACCACCATCAAGGGATTCATATAAGGCCGGGGCGATTTCAGTACCGCCTGAAGCATCAAGCCCATCGATAAAATGAAGTGCCTTATTAATATGTTCAGTGCTGCCGGTCATGGGGTAGTTGAACAGCTTGTCGACAATATCGCTGAAAGTGATAATATTAAATCTATCATCCGGTGTGAGTCTGGATACCGCATAATCCAACGCTTCTTTTGCCTGTTTGATTGAAGGTCCGTCCATGGAGCCGGACACGTCCACCACAAAAATAACTTCCCGGGGGATATGATAGTCATTGGCAATATTTTCAGTCGGCGGCATGACCATGAGATAGATAAAATTCTCACCATCCTTTTCTTCCGCAAAAAGAGCTGCCTGGGGAACCTTGTCCTGCTCCGGCTCCCATACAAGAGCAAAGTCCTGGTCCGCCACTGCCCATAAATTGTTTAAGCGTATGACAGCCTTGCCGTCATTGACGTAATTGACATCAACAGTGTGATAAAGACTTTGCAACCTGGCGAGGTTGAAGCCCGGATCAAGAATGACTTCCAGGGATACCGGATTCACAGGGTCTTGACCGGGCTCAACCACAGGGGGGGTGATGCGGGGCGCGTCGGGTACATCGGTAGTGGCAAAGGCCCAGCCTGATAAATCAAAATCGTCAAAGCTGCTTTCAGATTCAAATTGCTGTCCTGGTACGTATCGTGGACCCACTACCGTAGGGAAGCGCAAAGAGAAAATACCGTTATCGAGCCGGGCTGTCTGCTGGTATTCAAGCTCAACGATTATTTTTTCACGAGGACCGATATTGGCAACCGACATAATGAAGATATTGGGTCGCTCCTGCTCCAAAAGAGAGGCTTTCCGGCCTTCTTTCTTTGCCGCAGTATAAGTTTTTTTTGCCTCTTCCCTTTCCCTGATAACTCCTTCAATAACTCTGTCCCCAACATCCATGGTCAGATGGCTCACCGCTGCATCTTCCGGCAAGGGAAAGACATAAATCCCTTCCAGCCATTCGTCCCGCGGGTTTTCAAATTCCTGGATCACCCGGGCATAGGCAACCATACCCGTGATCACTATTTTCACATCGGTTGCAAGCTGCGGGGCCAAAACATACTTCCCGGAGCTGACGCTTTTAAAGAGCAGGCTCCCCTCACGGACCTGGGACGGCTTGATATAGGATTCACCCCTGGGGAGCATCGAGGATGCCGCTTCTGCCGGAAACATCAAGGAGATGACAACCAGGGCGATTGCCGCGACCAACCCTGCTGCCAACAGTAGAATACCGGGGTCAAGGTATGGTTTGTCCCGGTATTCGCCAATGGGTTTGCGGATATTTTTTCCGGTCCGTTTGTGACTGCCTGCATTCTCTTTTGTGAACATGATCTGCCCCCACTCCGGTTTGTCATGAAATTCGTTTCCTGGAGGTACATATAGAGCACGATAATGACAATCCAATAGAAAGATTATGATGCTTGCTCCTGCAAAAATGATGAATTATGACAATATGGATCACTTGTTTTGCAGTTCGAAACAATTACAGTATGATGCTGACACCTAATTGAAAGAGGTAGATATGGCACGGCACATCGCGATTGTTGAAGACGACACAGAGCTCAGGAAGAATTACACCGAAGCCCTGCAAAGGGAAGGGTATGCGGTAAGCGCCTATAAGAATCGGCCCGAGGCAGAAGAAGCCTTTGCTGACAGGCTCCCTGACCTGGCGATCCTGGACATTATGCTCGAGGATGAAAGAGATGGCGGCTTTACACTCTGCAGCTTTCTGCGTGCCAAATCGGACAAAATACCAATCATCTTTCTTACTGCCTTAAACAGTGACATAGACCGGGTATCAGCAATGCGGCTCGGCGCAACAGACTACCTGTTTAAAGACACAACAACCCTTGACTACCTGCCTGTCAGGATTTCCTCCCTGTTTCGCTACCTTGATGCATTTTCAAAACCGGTAGCGCAGGAGAGCAACCTGATGCGCGGCCCCCTGACATTAAATAAGGACCGCATGGAGGTCACCTGGGACAATAAACCTGTACGTCTCACACTTACAGAATTTTCGATCCTGCTTGCCCTGATAAAAAGACCAGGGAACCTCAAGTCGCATGGTCAGCTCATGCAGGCTGCCAACACCAATGTCACGGATAATGCCATTGCAGCCAGCGTCAGAAGGATACGGGAAAAATTCAAAGAAACAGACCCCGGCTTTTCCTGCATCCAGACGGAATATGGTATGGGGTACCGCTGGGTGGAATGAATATGGGTTTTCGTTTTTTCAGCCTGAGGGTCAAGCTGGTCCTGGTTTCAGTTTTACTCCTTACGATCCCCCTCATTGGTTTCTGGTATGCCTCCCAGATGCAGGGCTATCTCCTTTCTGCCCAGGAACAGGCACTATCGCTGACCGCCAAGGCTGTTGCCACTATTTTAAATGAGCGGCCGGATCTTTTCGCAACCAATATCCTCCAGTCCTTTGAAGAGCAGAAAGAAATCCCTGAAGTCCAGCTTAACAGAAGAATAACCCTGGATGGTTTTCCGGATGACTGGCAGGATCTCCTGGGGCAGGCTAAATATTACGGTTTTGACAATGTCCTTGAGAACTACGGGATCTACAATGATGAGACCCTGAACTTCAAACACCTCATAGGGAAACGGGACAACCACTATTATATGCTTTTCTTGGTCAATGACGACTCCGTTGTCTACCGCGATAAAACCTATGCCGGTCTCAACAGAAGTGATCATCTGCAAATCGCTGTGCAGGGTCCTTATGAAGGACGGCATGACCTCTATTTGCTCTCCCCGTTTGAGAGCAGCTGGGTTAACGGGCATCTCATGCGCAGAGACCCGCTCAATTATGTCCCTGAAAGACGTGAACCGGATATCCAGGGATACTGGCGCCAGACTGCTGGCGGCTATACCATCGAGCTCCGCCTGCCTGTAGAAATGGTGAGAAACGGCCGCCTCTCTTTTGCCATTGCAGATGTTGATGACCCGGTATCGCGAGAAATCAATGCGGTGATCGGCACAAGCGGGACCAGGCAGTCCTCTGATCTGGGTTTTCTGCTGGCCCGCTCCCCGATGCTGGAAAGCATTATCACTGCGCTGCACAGCCCAGCTGCCAGAATAAGGGTCATAGACAGCCGTCTGCGGCAGCGGGCAAGTGTGGGTGAATACTATGGCGAACCCGATCAATACAGGCTTTCCGGGCAAAATAATTTCTTTCTCAAAGGTCTGCTGACCCCGATTTATGCCTTTTTCTCTGACAGGTATAAAGAGGAGCACTCCGCGGACCCAAAATATTTAGCCCGGATTGAGGATCAGGACATAAAAAGAGCTATACGGGCCGGGCAGGCTTTTACCCTGCGGCGCCCTGTGGCAGATTCAGACGCGGAGATACTGATCGCCGGAGAACCTGTGAAATACGGCAATAAAATAATGGGAACAGTCCTGGTTGAGAAAGCAACAAACAACATACTTACAGAAAAAAACAGGCTCATTGAGAAAACCGTAAACATTACCCTGGCCGTCTTTCTTCTTGGCGGGATTGTGCTCATTGCTTTTGCCTCAAGGCTCTCCGGCAGGATCAGGCAGCTTGCTGCACAAATGGAACATGCCATCGGGCCTGACGGCAGGATTAAAGACAACATTAAAGCCTCAAGGGTGCAGGATGAACTCGGAGACCTCTCCCGCTGGTTTGCCGGGATGCTCAGACAGTTGCAGGAGTATAACTCCTACCGGGAAAAGATGGCTGACAACCTGGAACATGAAATCCGCACTCCTATCGCCGGCATCAGCGCCTCCCTTGCCAACCTTGAAAAGAAGATTGGAGCCGGCGGCAGTGAAGTGCAAAAGCATCTTACAGGCATAAAGGGCAACGTCAAACGGATAGAGGCAATGATGACTGCTATCCGGGAAGCAACCCTGCTTGAAGAAGCTTTGCAACTGGGGGAGCAAACCACTTTTGATCTCAAGGAGGCGCTTATTGTCTGGGTAAGAGACGGGTACAGGCAGACATTTCCGGAAAACAGCTTTGTCTTGAGATTTCCTGAAGAGCCCTTACCCTTTTATGGAGACCCGGACCGTATCCGGCAGATGCTCGATAAACTCATTGAGAACGGTGTTGATTTCAGTACAGTTGATAACCCCATAACCATCGAGCTCAGTAAAGAAAATCAGCAGGCCCGGATCAGCATCATCAACAAAGGATCTTTGCTGCCGGAGCATATGCAGGACCAGATTTTCCAGTCCATGGTGTCCGTCCGGGAGAAAAAAGGCAGGGGAGCCCATCTGGGGCTCGGACTGTATGTGGCAAGAAAAATAACAGAATTCCACGGCGGTAATATTCGGGCGGAAAACAGGACCGATGAGATTGGCGGTGTTGTTTTTACTGTCACCCTGCCCCTTTCTGCAAAGGCATTCTGAAAGCGGCCTGAGAGTCAACATGACACCCTCACACCCAGACTACCCATGCGTTTATAAAGAGTCAGTATTGCGGCGGGAAATGTCTCCTTTGGCCCTTAAAGTTATTTCAAATATTCAACATCCAAAGCATCTTGCCATAATACAAGGAAATTAGAGGCCTAATTTCAGGTGTTTCACCGATAGTTTTATCCTGACTTCTCATGTAAAATTAAAAGTCGCGATTTTTTCAAGGTGAAAATTACAATGCTCCCATCAGCAAGGATGAGAAAGAACCAATAGGGGTGGTAACATGAGTCTGGCCAGACATTTCAAAGGTGTTTGCATTTTACTTGCCGTTTCTCTTCTCGCCCAGGCAAATGCAAGTCTGGCAGCCGAAAAGACTACACAAGCCATAAAGTCTAAAAGGCCCCCGCTGCTCGTTACCACCGCTGAAATTGAGGAAGGTTCCATCCAGGCAATGGCTGATTTCGTCGGCACAACTTACTTTGCCAGGGTTTCCCAGGTTGCGACTGACATTGAAGGGCTGGTCAGAAAGATCAATTTTGACGAGGGGGATAAGGTCAAAACGGGTGACCAGCTTGTAGTGCTGGACTCGGAGCTTCTTGAATCCGAAATACTTGGAGCCAGGGCAGCCTATGAGCAAAACCTTGTGGACCTTGAAAATGCCCGCCGTGACTTCAAGAGGATCGACTCCCTGTTCGAGAACGGCTCAATTTCTGAAACAGACCATGATTCCTACCGTTCCAAACAACTGCGCCTGGAAAAACTCTCCATAATATTGGAAGCCAAGCATGATAAACTGCTCATAGAAAAAAACAAGAAGACCATACCGGCCCCTTTCAGCGGCACAGTCCTCCATAAATCAGTTGAAGTCGGAGAATGGGTAGCCAAGGGCGGCAAGGTTGCTGTTATTGCAGATGATTCCCAAATAGATGTCTGGGTTGACGTGCCCATCGAGATTCTTGAAAATCTGGAAAAAGACAGGGATGTCCGCATCAGGATAGGCAGCAGGGGATATACCGGCAAATACACAGCCTTCATTCCCAAGGGCGATTTAGCCACACGGACATTTACAGCCAAATTCAGCCTGGAGAATCCAGACGGAATTGTCGAAGGGCTTGAAGCGTTTGTTTCATTACCCAAAGGCGGACTGACCACGGGGCTTCTGGTCCCACGGGATGCAATTGTGGATAAATACGGCAAAACCATGGTTTTCCTGGCTGTTGACAGCAAGGCGTCAGAGGTCCCGGTCGATGTTGCCGGATACGTCGGGCTGCAGGCAGTGGTAACCGGAAACGGCCTTGAAAAGGGGCAGCAGATCATTGTCAAGGGCTGCAAAAGGGTGGAAGACGGCATGTCCCTGCAATTCAGGAAATAATATCTGTAGACCCCTATGATCCGTTATTCCATAGAAAAACCGGTCACTGTCATTTCTGTGATCATCATCGTCCTGCTGTTTGGCCTTATCAGTTTGAAACGCTTGCCGTTCCAGCTGAGCCCCACTGTTATCGAGCCTGAGATCACGGTTACCACCACCTGGCGCGGCGCCACCCCGTACGAGATTGAACGGGAAATCATAGAAGAGCAGGAGAATACCCTCAAGGGTTTGCCGAACCTGGTTGAGATGGAGAGCGAGTCCCAGAACAGCCGTGGCACTGTGACACTGAGGTTCAAGGTGGGCACCGAAGTTGAAGAGGCGCTGACCAGGGTGTCCAACAAATTGAACGAGGTGCCGTCCTACCCCAATGATGTGGACAAACCCGTAGTCAATGCTTCCGGCGCTTCGACATCACCCGTGGTCTGGATCATTCTCAAGACAGAGGAGAGCAATCCCCGGCATGTTGAAACCTACCGCACCTTTTTTGATAACGAGATCCGCCAGCATCTTGAACGGGTAAAGGGTGTATCCGACCTGTTTCTTGGCGCCGGCACCAAACAGGAGATGCATGTCATTCTGCGGCCAGACCGGTTGGCTGCCCTGGGCCTGACTGTCTATGACCTGATAAGCGCTCTGCAGAAGGAAAATATAAACACCTCGGCCGGAACCCTTGATGTCGGCCGGCAGAAGTATCGCATCAGGACCAAGGCTGAATTCAATTCTGTTGATGATATCCGCAATGTCGTGCTCCGTTCCGACGGCCAGAAGCGCATCCTGCTCAAGGATGTGGCTTATGTCGAATACGGCTATGCCAAGAAGAACGGCGTGGTCCTGCATAACGGCTCCGACGGCATGGCCGTCGGCATACTGCCTGAACCGGGGACAAACATCCTGGAAATGACTGACTCTCTGGAAGAGAAGGTCAAATGGCTGAACGAGACCAAGCTGAGGCCCAACAAGCTCTATTTCCACTGGCTGTATGACCAGCGCTTCTATATTGGCGGGGCCATTAAACTTATCAAGCAGAATATCGTGTTCGGGGGCCTGCTGGCCGTGGCGGTGCTCATACTGTTCCTGAGGAGCCTGCGGGCCACGGTTGTAGTTGGTCTGGCTATTCCCATCAGCATTATCGGCACCTTCACCCTCCTGGATTTAATGGGCCGCAATCTCAATGTCATAAGCCTGGCCGGTATCGCTTTTGCGGTCGGCATGCTCGTTGATAATGCCATCGTGGTCATTGAGAATATTGACCGGCACCGCAAAATGGGCAAGTCACCGTACTCTGCATCCCTTGAGGGGACCAAGGAGGTCTGGGGAGCTGTTTTTGCCTCAACTGTTACGACCGTCGCGGTTTTTTTGCCTATTGTCTTTATTCAGGAGGAAGCTGGGCAGCTGTTCCGTGACATAGCCATTGCCGTGGTAACTGCGGTATCGCTCAGCCTGTTCGTGTCCGTATCGGTCATTCCCATGTTCTCGAACAAGTTCTTCAGTGTTGGCACCTCCAGGAAAGTCCATGGCAAAAGCTTACTGGTGGACAGCGGCACCTGGCTTGCCAACCAGATAATGAATCTGGTGGCACTGGCTATCCGCAACTGGAAAACCAGGCTGACAACCATCTGCTTTTTGACGGCTCTTGCCTTTTTCTGCGTCTGGGCCCTAATGCCGAAAATGGAATACCTGCCCCAGGGCAATCGCAATTTTGTCCTCAGCATCCTGGTGCCCCCGCCCGGACTGTCCAACCAGGAACTGCTTGAGATCGGCGATCATTTCACGGAGATTGCCAAACCCCATCTTGGCAAAGACGTCAACGGCCTGCCTGGAATTGCCGATATGTTCTACATCGGCCGTGAGGACTTCAACATTGTCGGCGCCCTGAGCACGCACTGGGACCGGGCCGGTGAACTGCTGCCCCTGTTCAACCGGATGATTTACAGTATTCCGGGCATGTACGGCGTCAGTCTGCAGCCGGGGATATTTTCACGCCGGATCGGTACCGGAAGAAGCGTTGAACTTGACATAAGCGGTGATGACCTGCAACTGATCGTTGCGGCAGCTACCAGGCTTTTTGAGAAAATTCGCGACGACATTGATGGCTCACAGGTACGTCCGGTGCCATCCATTGAGCTTTCCTATCCGGAGGCGCAGATCATCCCGGACCGCGACCGGCTCAGGGCAAACGGCATGAGTTCACGCGATCTTGGCCTGGCCCTGGATGTCCTGATGGACGGCACCTATGTCGGCGACTTCAAACAGGAAGGCAAAAAGAAGATTGATCTCATTATTAAATCCGCCGATGCGGGTATCGAAACCCCGGAAGACCTTTTTCACTCGTTGCTGTCAACCCCTAAAGGTCAGATACTCCCGGTTTCAAGCCTTGCCACCCTGGAGCACACTTCGGGCATGACACAGATAAGGCATCTGGAGAGAAAGAGAACGATTACCCTGCAGATCACCCCGCCCAGTGACATGCCTCTGCAGGAGGCCCTTGAAATAATTGACGGGGAGATCATTCCTGCAGTACGGTCTGAGGGTTTGTTCGGTGGATTGGAAGTACGTATCAGCGGGTCAGCCGATAAACTTATTGAGACCCGAAATGTCCTGCAGTGGAATTTTATCCTGGCTGCCCTCATAGCATACCTGCTCATGGCTTCCCTCTTCAGCAATTTCATCTATCCCCTGATAATCATGCTGACCATACCATTAGCCGGGGCCGGCGGCTTCATCGGGTTGAAGCTCCTGAATATCTTTCTTGTCCAGCAGCCCATGGACGTGCTGACCATGCTCGGTTTTGTTATCCTGATCGGCGTGGTGGTCAATAATGCAATTCTCATAGTGCACCAGGCCTTGAACAACTTCCACAACAGCGGCATGGACTACCACGATGCCGTCCTGGATTCCACCCGCAGCCGCCTGCGCCCCATCTACATGAGCGCTGCGACAAGCATCTTCGGCATGATGCCCCTGGTCCTGGTGCAGGGTGCCGGCTCAGAGATGTACAGAGGCCTGGGAAGTGTTCTGCTGGGCGGCCTGGCTGTTTCCACGGTGTGTACGGTTTTTGTAATTCCCGCCATTCTGATGTTTGTGATCCCCATGGAGAAACGGAGTGAGCACAAGGCAAAAAACACCCGCTAAGATGAAGAAGCCTTTTAATTTTAAAAAAAAGGCGGAAAAATGGCTTGGCTCGTTCGGCATACAGGTAATAAGGTTTCGCAACTTCATCCTGCTGCTGGTCATTCTTGGGGTCGGTCTCCTGAGTTATTACATACCAGATCTTAGTATAGCAACAAGTCTGGAAAGTTCATTTAAGGAGCATAATCAGGCAATCAAGGATTACCAGAAATTCAGGGACCACTTTGGCAGGGATGACAAGATTGTCATCCTGATCAACTCGGAAGATATTTTCAGCGTCCATTTCCTTGCCAGGCTCAAGGCTTTCCACGAGGACCTTGAGGCCGGCCTGCCCCTTTTAAGTGAAGTGGACTCACTGATAAATGCCAAATATATTGAGGGGAAAGACGGCATCCTGCAGGTTAAGGATTTTTTTGAAAACCTGCCGCAGACCAGGGAGCAGGCCGAAACACTCAGGGAAAAGGCACTGTCCTATCCTCTCTACAGAAATTCCTATATTTCCCAGAACAGGGACGCCATGATCATGGTCATCAAAACACAGGCTGTTTCAGCCTTAACCGATGACGGCAAAAGAATAAAAAATCATGGCAGGGGCATTGGGGAGCATGATGTCATCCAGGACGACCGCCCTTTAAAGTCTATTTCACAGGTTGAGAACATTGCAATTCTGGGCATCATGGAAACGGTCATCAAGCAGTATGATGCCGAAAATTTCAGGATAGTCTTCAGCGGCACACCTGCCTATCAATTCCATGTAGAACCCAAAATCAGAAAAAGCATGCTGTACATGTCCATCATGGTGTTGGTGCTGACCTTTTTCTTTATGGCTATCCTTTTCCGCAGGGTTTCAGGAATCTTTCTACCGCAGTTTGTCGTGCTCATGTCACTTGGGGCATTACTGGGTCTGATGGCCCTGGTAGGGGTACCCTTCACCCTGACCTCCTCAATGCTGCCGTCCATTCTTCTTTCAGTCGGATTGACAGCGCCCATCCATTTCATGGTGGTGTTTTTTAAGTACCAGAAGAGGATGGGCCGGCTCAGGGCTATCATTCGCACCCTGGGACACTCCGGGCTACCCATCATCATGACCAGCCTGACAACCATTGTCGGCCTGCTGTCCTTTTCCTTTACTGAAATAGCACCGATAGCCCATTTAGGAATCTTTGCTGCAATCGGCATTGGCTTTTGCCTTGTATTGACCCTGGTCTTTCTGCCGGCCCTGCTTTCGCTGCTGAAGGTCCTGCCGGGCAAGGAACGTGAACAGCTTTACGAGACATCGGCGTACAACCGGGCCCTTATCTGGATGGGCCGTACAGGAATCCGTCATGCACACGACATCTATATCCTCTCATTTATCCTGTTCATTATTATCCTGCCCGGCTTCTTCAAGCTGAATTTTTCCCATAATATGCTGCATTATTTCTCTGATGATGAGCCCTTCATCCAGCAGACAAGGCTCATAGAGGATGAAACCAGCGGCTTCAGGGCCCTGGAAGTTGTCGTCGATACAGGCAGAGAAAATGGCATCCTGAACCATACCTTCTTAAACAACCTGGAGCAGCTTGAGGATTTTGCCCTGGAGCAGAACAATATTTCCGGCAGGCCCTATACGGGCAAGACCACTTCGATACTGGACATCGTCAGAAAAACCAACCAGGCCTGGCACGGGGATGATCATGAATACTATACAATTCCCCAGGACGATTATTTAATTGAAAGCCAGCTGGCAGAGTTTAAGCAGGCCGGCACCGATTACCTGAGAAGGTATTCTGACCCTGATTTCAGCCTCGCCCGCTTCACCGCCATGATGTACTGGAATGACGCCGCCATGGATGTCGGTTTTGTCAAACAGCTTGAGGATTTTGCCTCAGGTCTGTTTGGTAAAACGGTTCAGGTTATAGTCACCGGGGCGGTAGCTATTGGTTCAAAGGTCATAGACTCCATGATGAGCAATCTTGCCATAGGGTATTTTACCGCCTTTTTCTTCATCACCTTTTTCATGATCGTGGCAGTGGGAGACATAAAACTGGGGCTGGTGGCCATGATCCCCAATCTGTATCCAATTGTTGCAGGTCTGGGGCTCATGGGGCTTATGGGTATTCCGCTCAACACCTACAACCTGATCGGGGGCAGCATTGTAATCGGCGTCTCTGTGGACGACACGATCCATTTTTTCCACAACTTCCGCAACTACTATCAAAAAACCGGGGATGTGGAAACCGCGGTCATCGAGACCCTGCGGTCAGCCGGCAGAGCCATTATAACTACATCTCTGATATTGGTCAGCTGTTTCTGGCTTCGCCTGTTCAGCTCCTTGAAAGTGATCAGCGACTTTGGCCTGATAGTGGGATTCTCCCTGCTGGTTGCCTTCCTGGCAGATGTAATGCTGGCCCCAGCCCTGCTCAACTACATATACGGCGGTTCCAAGGCCGGACAGCTGGAAAAAACTTCCGGCACCGGCAGGTCCTAGGGATGGCATGATAAAACTGAGCCGCAAAATAAAAGATCCCCTGATTTTTCTGGGCCTGCTGATAGCTGTCCCCTGTTTTATTTATTACATCTCCATGAACTTCGGCGACCAGAGAGTTCATATCGAAAAAAAGCAATGGCAGCCGGCCGAGGCTGCTGACCAGGGTGTTGATCCAAACCGGCTGAAAAGTGGGGTTGGATATATTGAGACCAGACTGCCCATGGCCAGGGGCATGGTCATTATCAAAAATGGCAGGACCATCCATGAACAATACTACTGGAGGGGCGGGCCACAGGAAAAGGATTATCTCCATTCGCTGAATAGACCGGTTCTGCATGCTTTGACAGGAATCGCCATTGAAAAGCAGCTGCTTACAGGCCCGACTCAGCCCCTTGCCGATTTTTTTCCGGACCGCTTCCCTCCTGACTGGCAGGAGCTTGAAGGCCAGCCCCCTACAATTGCAGACCTTCTTCGAATCCAAACCTCATTGATCTGGGGAGAAGGCGGTCCCGATTACTGGGAACTGTTTTACTCCGGAGACAGGATCAAGGCAGCAATCGAGGCTCTTGCGCCTGTTAACGGCAAATTCAACCAGGCTGCCAATTTCGCGGCCAACTTTCTGCTGGCAGAGATCATTCAGGCTGTGTCATCAATGAGTGTTTTTGAATTTGCCGACAGGTACCTTTTTACGCCCATGGGGATCACCTCCCAGGAGGAGACAAGAAAAAAAGGCGGCCTGGTGGACCCGTTTATCGGCTTTAAATTGCGGACCCTGGACCTGGCCAAATTCGGCTACCTGGTAATGAATGAAGGGCTATGGCAGAGGAGCCAGGTTATTCCAAGGGCCTGGATACAAGGGATAACAGAGGAATTGCACAACGGCTCCGGAACCGGTTCCTGGGGGGGCTGGCATTCTGTGATGATACATGGCATGGAAAGCATCATGGCTAAAGGCGAAGGCGGTCAATATATTGTCCTGTTACCCGGTCTTGACATGCTGGCAGCCGTTTCCTCAAAAAGCCTGTTCCCTTTATCGGAGAACAGCGGCTATGATCATCTGTTCCAGCTGATCTACGAGGCTGTCGATGAAAAATTGACCGGGGCGGAAACTGCAGCCGACCCCGATGAACGCCCCTATTACGAACCGAATTTCGTTTACGCCACAGAGGTGCCTGAGGATATACGCCAGTTTTTCCATGACCTGGCAAAGGACATTGCAACCAATGATATTAACCGCATCCTTTCTCACTATGCCAAAGGCTACGAGAATAAAGATGAAGACTACAGTTCCATGTACGGGTACTGGCGCAAAATATTTTATGGCGGCACGGGGGAACTGGAGTTTGTGCAGATTGAAAAGATGCGTATTGATAATAACAGGGCCTACCTGAGAGGAAATTTGAAATATTCCTATGCCAATATGAATGAAGGATCCATCGGCTGGTTTCCGCTCGAAAACCTCATCAAGCTCCGGGGCCGCTGGCTTTGGCTCGGCACCCCAACATATGGAGCCATCCTGGACAGGGATGAATATTTTGATGCGGAGGTTTCTGATGAACTCAAAGGATTTATCGATGAGTGCGGCTCGGCGCTCATCGGAACATCCCGGCAGAATGAAACAGTATGCTTTGCCGGGGATTTTGTCCATAATGGCTTGCGTCAAGAGCAGATTCAGGCTCTGCTTCAGCCGTTCTGGGGTGAGGGGCGGAACATCAAAATTCATATTACAAAAGCGATAGAGTCAGAAGAAGAGGGACTCCTCGAAGGGTACATTGAAGACAGCCTGATAGGCAATATAAGCCTGCCGCCAGGGATGAAAATCATAAAGAAAGACACCAGATGGAAATGGACAGGCAATGGCATTAAGTAAGATGAAAAATCTTGTCAGGAATAAATTTACCTGGCTTATACTGGCCGGCCTGGCATGCATAATATTGCTTGGCACCGCTGCCGTGAACAGGACCGAAGAACGGGATGAAAGAACCGAGAACGGGGAACATTTATTCCTTACGTTCACCCCCAGCACCATCAGCCAGATCTACCGGGATGCTTGGCGGGTAAATCCCAGGAAAATCTCCGGGCAGCTCAATCTTCCTCCGGGAGAGGGACCATTTCCTGCCGTAATATTATACCACGGGCATTTTCATCCTGAGGACCTCGAACCCTGGTATGGTGAACTGGTCCCGCAGCTTATTGAAGCAGGAATTGCCACCTTTGTTCTTGACAGTTTCAGCGGCAGAAAAATTACCAACACTGCTTTTTATGAGGCCCGGCTCTCAAGAGCAGCCCGCCTTGTGGATATTTTCCAGGCCTTAAACATGCTGGCAAAACTTCCGGAGATCGATGAAAACAGGATCGGCATAAGCGGATATTCGATTGGCGGCACTGTCTCTATGCTTGGAGCCGATCTGCGTTTAAACGAGACCAGCCTTGCCCGGGGCAGAAGTTTTGCTGCCCTTCTTCCTGTATACCCAAGCTGTCAGGTCCGGTTCCGAAGCCATAAGCTGACCGGAGCCCCGATGCTTCTCCTGGTGGCAGAAAATGACGGCTATTCACCGGCCGGGTTCTGCGCCGAGTATGTTGATGGAGTCGCTATGCAGGGATTCAATGTAAAAATAAAAAAATATGACAACAGCCAGCACGGCTGGATAGACGATAGGACAACTTCCGATTGCGAAGATTGTATGACTTTTAAGGATTGCGGCTTAATGTATATAGAAGATAACGGTCACGAATCCGCCCTTGACGGTAAGGTAACTACACTTTTCGGCTGGCAGGAATATCTTGAAACCCTGTACCGCGACTGCGGCACGATCGGCGTGATTTTCCGCACAAACCAGGAAGCCCGGCAGGACACGCTTGAGACAACGGTTGCGTTTTTTTCTCTAGCTCTGGAACAGGCAGAATAGTGTCGCTGCGTATGGCACTCATGCTTTTACAGTCACCCTGCCCTTTCTGCAAAGGGAACCTCAAAGCGGCCCGGTAGTCAACATGACACCTTTACACCCAGACTTCGCATGAGTTAATAAAGAGGCAGCATTGCGGCAAGGTATTATGATCCGCGCCCTGACTTTCTGGGTGGACACCGATTTCCGCCTGCTTGCGTCAATAGTGAGACAGAAAAGATGATTGACAAAATCTGAGTTTATTTCGGGCAACTTCAGAAAAAATACATATAATATAAAAGAATTCGTCTGCGGAACTTCTCAAATTCCTGCAGGCAAGGCAACTCCAATGTAAATATTTGACGGGAAAAAATCTTATGAATGCAAGCAAGAGACAGAAATATTTCCAGGCAGGGCTGATATTCGCAATGGCCCTGCTCCTGTGGAATCCTCTTCCGGCCAATTCCTTTTCACAGATGGGCGCAGGCGCTGGATCCGGCGGAGGAGACAAGGCCGGCGGCATAACCATGCACGAGGTGTCCGGCAGGGTGGTCGAGACAATGAACAGCGGTGGTTATACTTATGCCTTGGTGGACAGGGACGGGACCAAGACCTGGGTGGCCCTGCCCAAGAGCAGGGTCGTAGTGGGCAGCGAAATCACCTGCCAGCCGGGCATGATAATGAACAACTTCAGCAGCCCCTCCCTGAATCGGACCTTCAAACAAATCGTTTTTTCCAGGGGAATTACATCAACTTCCGCTACCGCAGCACCCCCGGGAGAAACCCCGGCCCCTGAAGAGACGCCGCCGATGCCCAGGATCAAGGAACCCAAAGACTGGAAAGATTTCTGATACCAAAGCTATTCTCGGAAACAATGCCGATGAGTTGTATAAAACTTCCAGGTGTAAAGCTGGCCGCTGATAGCTAATAGCTGATAGCTGATATGTGGTGCCCCCGGCATGATTCGAACATGCGACACCAGGATTAGGAATCCTGTGCTCTATCCCCTGAGCTACGAGGGCAATGTAATATGCAGGAGGACTTTTTACACCAATTCAAGTCTCTGTGCAAGCAATACGCTCCCCTGAATATAACATGAAGGTTTTGCAGCACCCCGCTTAACTCTTGGAAACATATTTAAAATCTTTCCCCGATTTCACTGGCGGAATAAAAAAGGCTGCCTTATGCAGGCAGCCTTTTTCTGAAACTATAGAAATAATTATATTACATTATTCTTTTTTGTGGCAGTCGTTACACTTGGTAGGAGCACCCTCATCTTTCATCTTGGTGTGGCAGTCTTTGCACAGACCATGGCCGATATCCTTCCAGGTGCGGAGTTTTTCGTTGGCCATGCTATCGTTATGGCAATTTGTACATTTCTGAAAAGATTCCTGGGGAGTGCCGTCATCACAAGGAACCGGCACATTATCTTTCAGGTAATGATGACACTTGCCGCAATCGCCAAGTTTTTCCTGGTGGGCGGCATGCGGGAACATTGCGGGTTTCTTGCCGTCAGCGTTCAGGGTGATCTCAGCAGGGCCTTTGTCGGCAGAAGCAAAACTCATTGATACAGCAAGGGCCAGACTCAGGGTTAAAGCTGCGACAATCAACAGTACTAAAGACTTTCTACTCATAATCTTCTTTCCTCCTTTTAGTTTTTTTCTTCAATACTTAGAAATTAAGTATAGCCAGTTACCAATACTTAAATAACTTTTTTAACTCCTCAATACAGACGCACGCAAAAAAACGAATACGTTGACATAGATTTTTCACTCAAATTTGTCAATAAAAATCAGTTTTTTTGTCTATTTTTTTAGGAACTGCTAATAGAGTTTCGTCTCAGCCCCTTTTGCCGTCAGAAAACCTGAAATTGCCTGTATTTCCTCGTCGGTCAGATGTTCAGGCTTTTTATCCGCCATGCGCCTGACCGTCTCCAGCCAGGCCTGGAATTCCTTGTTCTTCTCCAGGGGCCGCTCCAGGCCGTGACAGAAGGAACATTTCTGCTGGAAGGCTGATTTTGCCACCAGGTATTCCAGTACCTGCACCCGCTGTTTCTTGCTTAAGACAGCGCCGGTATTGGCCATTTTGGTCAAGGTCAGTTCCCATTCTGCACGGGTGGCTATCTTTTTCAAGGGCCATTCCAGGGAATGACACTCCATGCAGTTATCCTCAAAAGCCTGCTTACCATCAATAAAATCCTGAAAGGTCACCGGATTGCCATTTTGGGCATAGGCAGCCACAAAACTCACCAGGATTGCAGCAAAAACCAGAATCGCTGTTTTTTTCATTCTACCCCCCTTTGTTTCATTATTTTTTTTCCTCTTATTGCCTAAATTGTCCCCCCGTCCTCTAAAACCTTATCTGAAAAATCCTTCTGCTTGCGCCATGAATTTATGATGCAGTTGCGGCCGATGATCATTCCGGCAGGAATATCGGCTTCTTTGCCGATCAAAGATATACCGGTATAAAGATGATCCGGATACTTGCTGTTGGGAATATTTTTGTTATCACCGCTGCCGACAACAGCTCCCCTGCCGACCTTCACCCGCTTATCCATAATTGCCAGATCAATGGTTGCCCCTTCTGCAATGACGCAGTCATGCATGATAATGGAATCCCTGATACGGCAACCGGGGCCGACCTGAACCCCGGGAGAGAGGACGGAGTTTACCACTTCGCCCTGGATGACGCACCCTGCTGAAATCATTGAATGGCTGACCCTGCTTTCCCCTGTAAAACGGGCCGGAATTCGGTCTGCCAGAAATTGCTCCGATTCAAGATTGGGCCTGATACCCCAGGCTTCCGGTGAAATCTCGGGATCATCCTTCAAGAGGTCCATGTTCGCCTCCCAGTATGCCTGGATGGTACCAACATCGCGCCAGTATCCCTCAAAGGGGTAAGCGAACACATTATCCGTGGCAATGGCCTTGGGTATCAGGTGCATACCGAAATCAACCATCTCCTTGTCTGCGGCCAGCAGGTTCAACAGGTATTGATAGTTGAAGACATAAATCCCCATGGATGCCAGGTTGGTGCGGGCAACCTTGGGTTTTTCCTCCCACTCCACTATGCGGCCTTCATCATTTGTTATGCCGGCCCCGAACTGATGGATCTGGCTTTCCGGCACAATCATCATACCGATGGTGATATCGGCATTTTTGCCGCGATGAAACTCGATCATCGCGTAGAGGTCCATCTGGTAGATATGGTCACCTGAGAGGATGAGTATTTCCTGGGATGGATGCGCCCTGACAAAATTCAGATTCTGCCGGATGGCATCAGCTGTGCCTTTGTACCAGTCTGAATCCCTGAAGCCGGTACTGGGCGGCAGGATCTTCACGCCGCGGGAGCGGCCGCTGAAATCCCAGGGTTCTCCGGTTCCCAGGTGGCGCATGAGAGACAATGGTTTGTACTGGGTGAGCACCCCGACATGTTTTATGCCTGAGTTCATGACATTGCTCAGGCTGAAATCAATGATCCTGTAGAGCCCGGCAAAGGGAACAGCCGGCTTTGCCCTGGTCTTCACCAGGTTATTGAGCCGGCTGCCAACGCCGCCTGCCAGCAGGAGTACCAGGGTGTCTGCCGGGCTGCTCATCGGATCACCTCGCCGGACTCGACCTGCTTCGGTATTTTTCCTGAGGGCAGGCTGGGATATACAATGCACCCTGAGCCGATTATTGTGTTTGCCTTGATAAAGTTATTCCAGCCTATGACAGTGGCTTCCCTGACGCCTGATTTGTCTTCTGTGCCAATCCTGACGCCTCTGCCGAATGTTGTGTTGACATCACTCACAACCTTATCCAGCAGAGCCTCTTTGCCAACAACATTATTAAAAAAGAGTACCGAGTCCTTTACCTTGGCCCCTTTTTCAACGCGGGTGCCGGGAAACAGAATTGAACGTTCAACTTCGCCTTCAATGATACACCCGTTATAAATGAGGCTGTCCGACACCCGTCCTGCATCTCCTATTTTCAGGGGCTGGCAGTCTCTGATGCCCCGGTGCTCCAGGTTTGTGCGGATATCCCAGTCTCCAAATTTTATTTTCGGATCAGGCCCAAGCAGGTCCATGTTCGTCTGCCAGTATTCTTCAATGGTCCTGGTATATCCCCAGTACCCCCTGAACTTGTAGCCATATACCCTGCGATTCTCATTCATCATGCGCGGTATTATATCACGGCCGAATTCATAGGATGCGTCTTCCTTGATATTGGCTTCCAGCACTTTATAAAGAACCTCAGGTTTAAAGCAGAACACCGTGAGCGAAGCCCAGTTATATTCAGGGTTTTCAGGCTTTTCCCTGTAACGGACAACTCTGCCGCCCAACTCCCCGTCTTCATCGTCAATATCAGCCAAACCGAAGCGGTGGGCCTCGGACAGCGGCACCTTGATACAGGCCATGGTGAGATCAGCATCCTTTTCCCGGTGATAATTGATTATTTCCCGGTAGTCCATGCGGTAGATGTGATCGCCGGAAAGTATAAGCAGCTGTTCAGGATTGATATACTGGACAAAATCAAGGTTCTGGTAGACCGCATCCGAAGAGCCCCTGTACCACTGGGAATGCCCATAACCTATATATGGAGGCAGGATGGATATGCCGCGGTAGCGGCCTATCATGTCCCAGGCTGCGCCGATGCCGATATGGTTTATGAGGGAATAGCTCCGATACTGGCTCAAGATCGCGACCCGATCCAGGCCGGAATTCATCAGGTTGCTCAAGGGAAAATCAATCACCCTGGCAAAGCCGCCAAAGGGGACAGCAGATTTAGGCCGATGGAAAGTCAGGACTTTGAGATCATCAACCCGGCCGCCGGCAAGAATCATGGCCAATGTTCTCGGCTTAAGTTTCATACCACCCCAAGGTAAAGGTTCATACAAGAATTATAGCAACAGCCGGTTGGCTGGAAAGTAACAAACTACAAATGCTTAGTGGTTATTTTCTTTAATGTATCGGTGGTAAATACATTGTCCTGCAGATTAAGATTCTTCAGCGGCACTTCCGCCCTGGCCGCTTCCCTGTGTCCGCCCGCCGATCCGAAATCCCCGAAGGTCTTGGCTGCCAGTTTGCCGGCATTGCGCTTATACCCGTCACAACGGAATATGACCACCAG
>Ga0209536_100002563_pt1 | contig 29614 bp, 23 predicted proteins | sample DeeMarSeWOR28_12_FD_187461 | JGI IMG/M metagenome (GOLD analysis project Ga0209536, IMG submission 187461) | Marine sediment microbial communities from White Oak River estuary, North Carolina - WOR-2-8_12 (SPAdes) (version 2) | ecosystem: Environmental > Aquatic > Marine > Intertidal zone >...
GCACTGCGAGGGTCGTAAAACGCCCCGTCAGCCACTCGGGCGTTCCGGCGCGGGCCGGCAAAAGCCAAGTGACGGGGCCGGGCCAGGTCGCGAATATCGCTTGCATGCGGGCCTTGGCCAGTGGCTCCACGAAGGGCATCAGCTGGTCCCCGAAGAACTCTGACGATTCCCTCGGTAGTTCTGAGGGCAGGGTGTCGACGGCCATGACCACGGGTCCTTCGCCCTCCCAACCGTAGACTATCTCGTCCTTGGCAGGGAGATACGTGAATATCGGGTCGCCCGGCTCTGTGGACTTCAGCGTGCATTCCACGGAGCCTTCATAGTCGCAGCTGATGTCTCCAAGGACCTTCAGCTTGGATTCAATTGTCCAGTTCGTTTTGAGCCATTCCTTGGTCACAAGCCTAGGATACCTCTCATCCCAATAGATGCAGTTGATCAATGAGGTGAGATGGGGTAGGTATTGAGAGAACACACCTGTGTACCTTTCCGGATTCTGGAAGTAATCCTGCAGATCGAACTCGTAATTCGGTTCCAAGGGCACGACCATGTCCTTCTCGTAGAACACCACCTTGTAGACCTTGTGATTCGAGTGTTCTCCTCGCTCGATGAAATTCGCCAGTTCAGAAGGTTGAATCTCCTCGCACGGCAACATGTCGAGCATCTCCTGGGCGCCCTTGGACACGTTGCCATATCCGGCAAATCCAATCACAATTGGTGAGGCCGAGTCCGGAAATCCCTCGGTCTCTATCCATTTTCCCACCACCTCGAGTGCGGCTTTTGCCTCGTCCAGGCTTTGATAGTGCAGAGGTCTCTTCAGTCCCAGGAAGGGGGTCTTGACACCCTCCCATTCCAGCCGTCTTCCGAGGGTGTACAGGGTCTCAATTGTTCCGGCAAGGCCGGCGTAGTTGCCGAAGAAGATGAGTCTTAGGTTCTTCTCATTCACCACCTTCTCGTAATCCAGAAGGGTGCACCCCTCATCCAGTATCCTCTGCAGCATTGGCATGTTATACTCTTGACCTTTAATGACGTGGGAGAAGAACATGTAGCTCTGCCCGGGCCTGAAGAACGCAACAGGGAATTCCTTCACCCCGAAGACGATGTCGCAGGCCCCCAGGTCTTCGATCACCCTCGCCCCGGCCTCTTCGTATTCCTCGTTCGTGAATATTCGGATTTCCGACGGCTGGACCTGGACATCGATGCCGTGCTTTGTGAGTCTCTTGACGTGCCTCGGCGTAAGGGGCGTTCTGCGCTCCCACTCGTTCTTGTCCTCTCTCCTGATACCTATGGTCCCGGGCATCGCAATCCCTCCTCTGATATGCGGCTCGAACTCAGGCCGGTACGAATCCGTCGATGTCGTTCATCGAACCTGTGCGCTTGGCCTTTGCCTTCAGCTTAACCTTGACCTGGCATCCGAGCTCGACGTTCTTGGGGTCGCCTAGTATTCGGTGGACGAAGGGCGTGTCTGCGCCGTCAAGGCGGATCAAACCCCAGATCTCCGGTTTCGAAAGTGGCTCTCCGAGGTGGTCGTAATGGGCCACGGTGTAGCTCTCCAGGATGCCCTTGGATGGCAGTTTCACATTTTTGGTCATCTTCTCGAAACATGCCTCGCAGAACAGGCTCGGTGGAACATATACTGTCCCGCACCTACCGCACTTCACACCGTGGAACTCGCCCTTGTCCTTCAACTTCCTGAAGAAGGGCTCGAGGGTAGGCCCGACCGTGTACAGGTACTCCATCGGAATGTTGCCCTCGACGAATATCTGGTCCTCCCTGCGGTTGCGTTTTCTCAGTACGGCCATCTCAGACACCTCCCCTGGCAGGTTTGAAGTATTTGATGTCGGTAATGTCGCCCTTCCTATCCTTCGCCGGCTTCCACACGGCCTTCACCTTCATGCCTATCTTGATCTTCTTCGGGTCGACCTCGCCCAGCATGTGCAGGAAACCGTTGCCTCCAGCCCCGTCTATCTCGATGACGGCCGGCAGCAACGGTTTCTTGATGCGGTTGGCCATCGTGTCCAGGTAGCTGATCGCGAAGGTGTTCACGGTTCCTGTATCCTTCAGCTCGACCCATTCGTCCACGGAGATGAAGCATTCCTCGCAGAAGGCCCGCGGCGGGACCAGGATGCGCTCACAGCTTCTGCACTTGATACCAAGTATTCGCCCCTCTTTCAATCCTGTGAGGAACCTGTTTATGGCGTGACCTGCGCTCCAGGCATATTCTGCCGTTGGTACGTACTTGGTCTTGAGCGCCTTCTTGAAATCCTTGCTATTCAACGGGTTTCCGGGATATTCCTTTGACATCCTTCTCACCTCCTCATAACCACTACAGTGCCGACCTGCATCAGGTCGCCCCACGCCTGGGCCACTCCCGTCCTGAGGTCTTTGGGAATCTGGCGTTTGCCTGCTTCTCCCCTCAACTGCCAGTACAACTCACAGAGTTTCATTACTCCAGTCGCGGCTATGGGATTTCCCACGCCAAGGGCCCCACCAGATGGACAGGTCGGCAGGTCGCCGTCTCTCGCGGTGACGCCTTCCCTCGTCAGTATGGGGGCCTCGCCCTTGCGGCACAATTGAAGTCCTTCCATGTGATGCAGCTCCTTGTAATCGAACGGGTCGTACGGCTCGGCGAAGTCGATGTCCTTAGGGGGATTATGGATGCCGGCCATCTTGTATGCCATCCGCGCTGCGTATTCCACGTACTTGGGGTAATAGAGGTCCCTGTTGGTCCAGATAGTCGTGTCGACGTTCCAACCCACGCCCTCGATCCATATCGGGTCGTCGGTCACCCTCTTGGCAACCTCCTCCGAGGCCAGGACGAATGCCGCGGCCCCGTCGCTCGTCGGGCTGATATCCAACCTCTGGACGGGCCATGCCAGTGTTTCCGAGTTAAGCACATCGTCCACGGTGATCTTCATGCCCAGCTGGGCGCAGGGGTGGTCCAATGCGTTTCCCTTGTTCTTCACCGATACCCTGGCGATGTCCTCCTTCTTTATGTTGTGCTTTGTCATGTACCTGTTCATCTCCAGCGCGAATATCCACACGAGGTTAGGCCCAAGGTTCCTCTCTATCAGGTTGTCGAAGATTGTAAGGAACGCACCCTGGGGGTGCGGGTGTGCCGAGGACATCTTCTCCTCGCCCACCACAAGACACGTGTCGAACATGCCGCTGGCGATGTGCCACCAACCGTGGGCACCAGTGAATACGCCTGTACCGCCGCCCACGAACGAACGCGTGTATGGCTTGAGGAAACTGCCTGCCCCGTCAGAAAGGTACTCGCCTTTCATGTGTACCCCGTCGAAGGCGTCCGGGGCGGTACCGAGCGCAACGGACTCGATGTCCTTCAGCTCCAATCCTGCAGCGTCCAGGGCCATCTTGGATGCCTCGAAGGCCATTTCCTTGGGGGTGTCGTTCGCACGGCGCATGAACTTTGTCATGCCCGCACCAATCATCGCTACTCGTCTTGGCATTTCAATCACCTCCACTTGGCTCGTTACCAAGGATCATCACTGCCCCGCTAGTTGTCGGGACGCCGCGCCAGGATTGCACCAGCGCACTCTCGGCTTCCTTGACCTGCCGCTGACCGGCCATGCCCCTCAGCTGCTCGACGGCCTCGAAGGTTTTGACCAATCCATTGGTGTCCAGCAAGTTGCCCATTCCGAGCGAGCCTCCCGACGCGTTCACCGGCAGTTCACCGTTGATGTCGAATGCTCCTTCACAAAGGAATCCCGCGGCCTCCCCGGTGTCTACCAATCTCAGAGCCTCAAGATGCTGAAGCTCCTTGTACGAATATGAATCATCGACCTCCGCGATGTCTATCTCATCGTAGGGGTTCGTGATGCCCGCATCCGCGTATGCCTGCTCGGCCGCAAGCCTGACATATCTGGGATAACCCCAGTCCCTCAGGCCCACGTTCGGGGTGTCGTTGCACCAGCCGACACCGTTGATCCAGACCGGAGCCCTCTTGTTACGTGCAACCTTCTCAGATGCCAGAACTATGACGCAGGCCCCGTCGACAAGATTGGAGGTGTCCAACTCTGACAGCGGCTCGTATGTGGGCGTTGAGTCCAACACGTCATCAATGCATAATTTAGCCCCATAGGGTGCGTAGGGATTCAGAAGTGCGTTGGCCCTGTTCTTCACAACTACCTCGGCGCATTCCTCTTTTGTGACGCAGGCCTCATGGAGGTAACGGTTCATCTCCAGACCGGCCATCACGTGGGCGTTGTAATCCAATGTGCGGTCCAAGATCGGGTCGAGAGCGAAATGCATGATGCCCTCAGGGTTGACAACGTCGGAGACCTTGCTGTGTGCCTCCACCGCAACGATATCGGCGATGCCAGCGCGAATATGCATCACCCCGGTCGCCAATGCGTGCAGACCTTCATTGCAGATGCTGCAGACCGGTCGCAATGCTCCCCCTATCTGGTCGGGCAGGTATTCATCGAAGATGCTTACCCCGTCCCAGAAGTCCTCAGAGGCTCCGATGAACGAACCGATCTCCTTCCTCGGATCGACATTTGAGTCCTCATACGCCTTTACAGCCGCCTCATACATCAATTCCTTGTAGGACAGCTCGGGGCTGTCCGGGCGAGCGCCTGTAAAACCTACACCAATAATCGCTACTTTTTCCATTTAGCTAACCCCCCCTTAAAGGGTATATGGCAGAAGGGATACAACCTGCTAATAAATAGATTTCGAATATGAATGAAAAGCAATTATAATCCGTGAAAAGATTATTATAAATATCATTGTTCACCATCCTAATACAATCACAAGGAGATTGATGATGGAAACCAAGAGTATGAATCTGATGCTCGGCGTGTTGGCGGCATTCATACTGGTCAGTTCCAGTGCAGCTTTCGCCTATACCCTCATCCCACGGGGAGACACGACCAAGGTCATTGTGGCGGGAGTCGGGTACACGCGCAACGACGTGTTCACCTATTTCGCGAGCGTCGACTTCGAAGCCAATGGTGTTCAATACGAGGGTGTACGGTTGACAGACCTGATAGTCGACGCCGGGTTGCCCAACGCGGCTGCCCATGACTTCAGGATATCAGCATCAGACGGCTACCAGAAGGACGTCAGTTGGGACGAACTGGTGAACGGTTATTTGGTAGAGGACGAGTTCAAGACGGTCTTCCCCGAATTGACGAGAAGTTTCTGGGTTCGCGACCTTGTAAGCATAGAGGTGGTGTGATATGGGTAAGATGAACAAGTGGCAGATTCTAGCCGGAATTATTGTTTTTGGCTCGATTTGGGGTATGCTCGAATGCCTTCTTGGCAGCGTCAAGTTCACCGGTTTAATGGCCGAATTCCCGATGGGCGCCCTGCTGGGCGGCTTCTTCGGGCTGGGAATCATGGCATTCACCAGGCGGCTATATGGTGTCCTCTGGATGCAGCTGGGCATGGCGATAGTCGCAGGCCTGCTCAGGTTCTGGGCCCCGATTGGGGCTTGCGTTGTCTGCTCTGCACTGGCCATCATGGCAGAAGGTCTCGTATTCGAGCTGATTTTCAACCGACCGGTATTCAACATAACCGCTTCAGGCGGCAGGGACCTGAGGAACCCTTGGACGTTGGCGTTCCTCGGCATCATCGCGGGTTTTGCCATCTACACGGTGGGCTACATGTTCACCCAGGTTTTCACCCCGATCGTAGCACCGCCCCACATATTCACGCCTGCCAACTTCGTTGCCGTCCTGCCCCTGATCCTCGGCCGCGGCTTCTTCGCCGCCTTGTTCGGAGGGTTGGCGCTGCCGGTCGCCGTTCTGGCGAAACATATACATCTGAACATCAATGAGATGCCCGGAAAACACTACTTTGCGATAGCGACAGCGGTGACGGCCTTCGCCTGGATATCGGTGCTGGCCTACTTCCACCTCTGATGAAAACAACTATTTCTCTCGACCCGGGCCCTTTTTTGCCTGTCCGGGTCCGGTTTTATATTTTCTAACCGTCCTGACCTGCTTTTTCTGGACCTGCTTGTCCTTCTTTACCTGCTGTTTCTGCAGCTGCCTCTCCTGCTTCAACTGCCGGTTGACCTGCCTGTGCCTTTTCAGGCTTTCCAGGAGCTTCTCCTGGGTCTTCAGTTTCTCCTCCCTCTTCAAGATGGCCTCCTCCCTGTTCTTCAGGTATGAAGTGCCGATCAAACCCAGGGAGGCAAGGGCTATGGCTACACCGGCCAACATGAAGAACGCCGTGAATATCCGGGTGGCATCTGACGTCGGATGAAGGTCGCCGTAACCCACCGTCGTCAGGGTCGAGACCACGAAATAGAACGACTGCGCCCACGTCCAGCCTTCCATATAATGATAAGCGACCGTGCCCCCGATAATCAGGCCTATCATCACTGAGATAGCGGTCAGCAATTGGGTACTGAAAGGTATCCCCGCGATGGTCTTCAGGGTCATGTCCCAACAATTTACGTTCTTGTATATATAAATTTGCTTATATGGTGAATCGAGTATTAAAATGTCATATTGGCAACATTTAAAATCGAAAAAGAAAGCGCCATCGACCGGACTCGAACCGGTGACCTTCCGGTCTCTGCCCTGGGTAATAACCAGCTAACAGCCGGATGCTCCACCTACTGAGCTACGATGGCACCAAGTGCTAAGCCAATGCTTTGGCGTGATAACGACACTCTAATTTAAATGTTCTCACAACAATTACCCTCCAAAATCGAGGAATCCCAGGGAAAATCATGGACAGGGCCCACATAGTCAGGAGATCAACGCATCTTTGCGCACCATTATTCCTAGTGTATTACCTGTTCCCCGGGGACATGTGGGGTCTTGGAGTTTCACCGGAGATTGCCGTGCTCATCGTCCTTGCCCTCGTGCTTGTCGTCGAAGCCATACGTCTGGCCACGGGACGTACCTATTACGGGCTGAGGACATATGAGAAAAACCAGCTATCCGCATACGCGTGGGCTGGAATAGGCATCACCGCAGCATTCCTTTTCTTCCCGCCAGTGTTCGTCATCTGTGTGGTCGTCGGCCTTGGCTGGGTCGACCCCCTCATCGGGGAATTGAGAATGCGCAAGAAAAAGACCTATCCCGCACTTCCTCTGGTGGTTTATTTCATGTTAGTTTTTTGTTGCATGCAGGTATTCTCCGACATCAATATCTTCGTCCAGGTGTTCCTGGGATGCCTTGCGGCGGTCTCCGCCATCAAGATCGAGGCATGGAAGATGAAATACGTTGACGACGACTTCCTCATGCTGATGATCCCCTTGGTGATTATGACGCTTGTTTACGAAATCATGAAGTTCACTGGCATAACCTCATAATGACCAGTCCATTGTCGAAAGGTTTATAGGTAATAACACGATATCAGCCTAAGGTGAGATTATGGCGGTAGGGTTTGTGTTGATTTCGACTGCGCCTGCAAAGGAGCATGAGGTGTATAACGAGCTTCTCAAGGTGAAGGAAATAGTGGAGCTCCATCCCCTGTTTGGTGAATATGACCTCATAGCGAAGATACAGGCAGACGATTTCAACATACTCGGCCAGGTCGTAGTGGACCAGATTCGGACGATTCCCGGTGTAATAGACACCAAGACCCTTACTGGAATTAAATTCTGAGGTGTTAGGATGGAACACACACTAGAGGTTTTTCTTGCGATCTTCCTTTTGATATTCGCACTTGGATTGTTCATCGCAGGGATATTCACAGTCTACTTCGGTAGCGGAAAGAGCAGAGGAATTGGAGCGGGATTGCTTGCTGGCGGAATAATCCTTGGATTACTGGTAGTCATAATGTTCTACCTGGATATATTCTGGGAATATCCGGCCTTCGAGCTCTGGGATAACATCATCTTCCCTGGTCTCGTGTATCTGGGAGCGGCAATACTCGGCGGTCTGGCTGCGGTCGGGCTCTTCCTGCTGGCGATAATGAAGTCCTAGAGAAGACCTGCGTTCTAACTTCACGTACGTTGCCCAATAGCTCTAGAGCCGTCTGGCACTTCTTTCAGTGTTGTATTTGGCAGCCGCCTTCACAAGGCCCCTGTGGACCTTCGAAGGATTCCCCGGCCTTGATTTGAACTCCGGATGGAACTGGGTGGCGACGAAATAAGGATGTCCCTTCAACTCGGCCACCTCCATCCTCACACCATCCTTTGATGTACCAGTGAACCTGAGGCCCCCCTCCTCGATATCACCTATGTACTCCGGATTGACCTCGTATCTATGCCTGTGTCTCTCTGAGATCGAGGTGGTTCCGTACATTGTCCAGATCATGGAATCTTTGGCCAGGTTAATATCGTGGCCCCCAAGCCTCATTGTGGCGCCCATGTCTTCCACCTCAAGCTGTTCCGGCAACAGGTCAATGACCGGGTGCGGGGTCATCGGGTCAACCTCGGAGCTGTTGGCCCCCTTTAACTTCAATACGTTCCTGGAGAACTCTATCACGGCCAGCTGGAAACCAAGGCACACTCCCAGGAACGGAATGCCCTTCTCCCTGGCATATTTGACAGAAGCCATTTTACCCATCGTCCCCCTGTCGCCGAAGCCTCCGGGCACGAGGATGCCGTCAACGCCCCTCAACAATCTGCCGGCCCCCTTTTTCTCAAGGTCCTCCCCTTCCAGCCAGCGAATGTTGACCAGTGTCCTATCCTCGGCCCCTGCATGATTGAATGCCTCTATGTGGCTGATGTAGGAATCCTTGAGGTCGGTATACTTGCCGACAATAGCGATCTCGGCCTCGAACTTCGGTTCCCTCATGTTCTTGACAAAGGCGTTCCATTTCCTCAGGTTCCTCTTGCCGCCCTTGAGCTCCATCAACTTCAGTATGTAATCGGTCAATCCCTGTTTCTCAAGGATGCCTGGAACATGATAGATGGACTCGGCATCAGGTGCGCTGACCACGGCTTCCAAGGGCACGTCGCAGAACATGGATATCTTGCGTTTGATGTCCCGTTCAAGCTTGTCCTTGCCTCTGGCCACTATGATATCTGGTATAATCCCGATGCCCCTCAGCTCCTTTACCGAATGCTGGGTGGGCTTGGTCTTTTGCTCACCGACGGTCCCCATTACCGGAACCAGCGTGGTGTGGATGAAGATGCAGTTCTCGTCACCGCCGGACTCCCTGTACAATTGCCTGACAGCCTCGAGAAACGGCATGGACTCGATGTCGCCGACCGTCCCGCCCAGTTCGATAATGACTATGTCGGCCTCGGATTCCTCGGCCACCCTCTGGATGTTATCCTTGATCTCATTGGTGATATGAGGGATTATCTGGACAGTATTGCCGAGGTAATCGCCCCTCCTTTCCTTCTCAATCACCGCCTTGTAGACCTTCCCGGTCGTGATATTGTGGTCACTGGAGAGATTGACATCGAGGAACCGCTCGTAGTTGCCCAGGTCCAGATCGACCTCGCCCCCGTCCTCGAGTACAAAGACCTCTCCGTGCTGGAAGGGATTCATGGTTCCGGCGTCACAGTTCAGATATGGGTCGATCTTTATCGCCGTGACGTTCAAACCTCTGGCTCTCAACAATCGACCGATCGATGAAGCAGTGATGCCCTTGCCCAATCCTGATAAAACTCCGCCCGTGACGATTAAATATTTCATAGCCTCACGGGCATGGACCATTGAATTATGGAACTTAAAGGTTGTCCATGAATTACCTCAAGAATACATGTCCCGATCAACACTCAAACAGGCTCTTCATTGCGAATTGCGGGTCTGTTGTCAGGTTCACCCTCAATCTCCTCAAGCCGACCTCGTCACCGGGCGAGGGTATGTGAGTGAGATGCACGTCGCAGCCCTTCAGTTCCACTAACTTCTCCATGGCAAACTGAGCCGTCGGGTTAGTGGCCGCACTTATGCTCAAGGCCACGAGGGTCTCATTGAGGTTCAGGCTTACGGCCTTCTCCTCGAGAATGTCCCTCTCAAGGGTGCTGATCGAGCTGATGATGTTGGGTGACAACAGGTGTATGCGGTCGGGGATCTCGGCCAGGATCTTGATAGTGTTTAGCACGAGGCTCGACGCCGCATGCATGAGGGGAGAGTTCTTGCCGGTCACAATCCTGCCATCCTTAAGCTCGATCGCCGCCCCGCAGTATACTCCTGCATTGCCTTTTCCCTCTTTTTCACAAGCCTCGGCCGCCTGCCTGGCCGGCATCACGACCCGACGATCCTCTGGTGCGACACCGACCCTGTCCAGTATCTCCTCAGCTCTCTTCACGGTGACCTTGTTCACAAAACCCAGGATGTACTCGCAATGATACCTGAAATATCGGCGGATGATCTCCTCCTTTGCTGCAATTCGCACGAAATCATCGTTTACGATGCTGTATCCTGCCATGTTCACTCCCATGTCAGTGGGTGATTGATATTCGGACTCCGCACCTGTGATATTCTCCAGTATGCTTTTCAGTACGGGAAAGACTTCCACGTCCCTGTTGTAGTTTACCGCTTCCTTCCCGTATGCTTTCTTATGATGGGGGTCAATCATATTGAAATCCCCGAGGTCCGCGGTTGCAGCCTCGTAGGCTACGTTCACTGGGTGTTCGAGCGGTATGTTCCAAATGGGGAACGTTTCGAATTTCGCATATCCCGATTTTATGCCTCGCCGATAATCATGATACAATTGGGAAAGGCATGTCGCCAGCTTACCGCTGCCCGGTCCTGGGGCCGTGACGATGACCAGAGGATGACTGGTTTCGACATATTCATTAGATCCGTAACCCTCATCGCTGACTATAACCTCGACCTCCCTTGGGTAACCCTTAATGAATCCGTGGGTGAGGACCTTGATGTTGCGGCGCTCCAGCTTGTTCTTGAATATGTTGACGGCGGGCTGGTCCTTGAACCTGGTGATCACAACCGCCGTGATGTCAATGTCCCATTCACGGAGATCGTCGATCAGTTTCAATGCGTCAGCATCATAAGTGATACCGAAATCGGCCCGTATCTTCCTCCTCTCTATGTCACCTGAATAAATACATAGAATGATGTCAGCCTTGTCCCTGAGGTGTCTGAGAAGCTGCATCTTGACGTTCGGGTCGAAACCGGGAAGAACGCGCGAAGCATGATAATCGAAGATTATCTTCCCGCCGAACTCTAGGTAAAGCTTGTTCTCACAGTCACTCACTCGTTTTAAGATCGCCTCGCTCTGTCTTTCTAGATAATCCTCGTTGTCAAAGCCGATGTGTTGTTCAGGGAGTCCGTGTCTTTTCTTTGTCATGTAGCTAATCCTCCAGTTACCCGAATTGTATGAAAAAACGGAGGCATCTTCTTAATGTAAAAGGTTGAAGGCATAATCTGTCTTAAAGGTTAGCTTGATAATTTTGTTTGGGTTATCTGTGCTGGCTCGGGCTTTATTGAAAAATATTCAACACGCCTACGGAGTCTTTGAACCTCCCGTCCAGCCAACCGGGACTTATCGAACGAAACGTAGTATGCACTGTCACGAACCCCCTCACACATCCCCGTGCTGACTCACGAGGCTTTACGACCCAGATACTGTTTACACTGTTACGAATCCCCCCTCGCAACCAAACGCTAGTTGGAATATATTTCGAGGTTTTTTGTCTCACTCACATGGATGGTAACAGTTCGATAGACTCATTCCATCTTCGAGCAGGCGGGGCATGGTGGTATTTTTCGGTATCTTTAATTATGCAATTTTTATTATGTGTGTAGGAGATGAGATGATGAACTCTAACATAAGTGGCTTTTACAAACTGAGCATAGAGGATAGATTGAAGGTCATCAAGGAGCAGACAGAGCTGAGCGACGAGGATATCGACCTTTTGAGCAAGACCGGTGCCCTTTCGCCTGAACTCGCCGACAGGATGATCGAGAACGTCATCGGAACCATGCCGATGACGCTCGGTATTGCCACAAACTTCCAGATCAACGGCCATGATTACCTGGTCCCGATGGCCATCGAGGAACCATCCGTTGTCGCCGCCGCTTCGAATTCTGCCAAGGCTGTGAGGGCCGGTGGTGGATTCAAGGCCGAGACCACAGACCCCATCATGATAGGCCAGATACAATTGACCCATGTCGAGGATGCCGAGATGGCCAAGGACCAGATACTGACTGCGAAGGGAGAGCTGCTGGCCAAATGCAACACCTTTGATCCGATGCTTGTGAAGCTTGGCGGCGGCGCCAGGGATATAGAGGCCAGGGTCATCCAGACCGAGCAGGGCCCGATGGTCATCATCCACGTCTTGGTCAACTGTCTGGACGCAATGGGCGCGAATGCGGTGAACACCATGGCGGAAGGCATCTCACCGGACATCGAAGGTCTCACCGGGGGAAGGGTGTACCTGAGGATCATCTCCAACCTTGCCATACATCGATTGGCAAAGGTCAAGGCAGTGTTTCCCAAGGATGCCATCGGCGGCGAGGACGTTGTTGACGGCATCGTCGAGGCGTACGCGTTTGCCGCCGCAGACCCCTTCAGATGCGCAACTCACAATAAGGGAATAATGAACGGCATCGACGCCGTGGTCATCGCCACCGGCAATGATTTCCGGGCCATAGAGGCCGGTGCCCACTCGTATGCGGCGTACAAGGAGGGGGGATATAAACCTCTGACTAAATACTGGAAGGACGAGAACGGCGACCTTGTAGGCACGATCGAGACCCCGATGGCCGTGGGCCTCATCGGGGGGGCGACCGCGGTCCACCCCACTGCCAAGGCATGTGTGAAATTACTGGGTGTGAAGTCCGCATCGGAGCTCGCCCAGGTCATTGCCGCTGTGGGACTGGCACAGAACTTCGGGGCATTGAGGGCCCTCGCCACCGAAGGCATCCAGAGGGGCCATATGTCACTGCACGCGCGTAACCTCACCGTCATGGCGGCCGAACAGTTAGGGGTCGAAGCCACCCCGGAGCTGATCGACAAGGTTGTCGGGATACTGGTCGAGGAAAAACAGACGAGGATGGACAGAGCCATAGAGGTCATAAAGGAACTCCAGGGGTCTGGCTAACCCGTAAGTTCCACGTATCCAAGCATCGATTTTGCATTCAGGTACTATATTGCACGAAATCAGGTAAATTTAACAATCTGGCTATTATTATCGGGCACTCCCTAAACATATATATATAAGAACATACTTCGCCATCCTCAACTCTCCCTATATGGAGGGTTACTGAAGCACAAATGGATAGTGATATACATGCGAAGCTCTACAATGGGAAAAGTTATGGTTCTAGTCATGGCCATAACCTTGTTTACTACTGTGTTGACCATATTCCCGGCCAGCGTTCCGGCGGCCGGTGCCTATGAGGTGAAAGGAAAAGTGATCAATGATACCACATTCAATCCTCTGGCGGGTATAACGGTCACAATCGTAAACACCACATTGGGAGTTAATAAGAATGCCGTTACCACTTCTCTTGGTCAATTCTCCATTTGGGTAAACAATAGGGGAGACTATAATATATCATATGCGGACAACACCAACAATGCCTACAAGACTATCAACGATGTCTTACATAACGGAACCTTCAATGACACAACGATGAAGGCCGACCTCGGTACGATACTGATGGAACCGTTACCTATACTGGAAGGTACGGTGAAAGACCTCAGCGATATGCCCTTGATAGGCGTGGAGGTCACGATCAGGAACGGCACCACCAAGGTCCGCATCACCGATCTGGTTACCGATTCGATGGGAACCTTTTCATTATATGTTGACGACCCGCTCGTTGATATCGAATACTCGAAGGCCGGGTATTATGCAAATGAGACCCCGGCTGTACAGGTAGCCGACACGGGAGTTACCGATGTCGGGATCGTGTACATGGAAATGGTTATACCAGTGCCAACGGTAGAGGTGTGGGGTGTTGTCAAGGATGAGTCGACTGGTGACCCCATAGGCGACGCTCTGGTGTCCATCTCCAAGGGGGATGACCGCTGGCTGACCGACCGCACCGATGTATCGGACGGTTCCTACTCGATAATGGCGTTCCCTGGCAATTTCCAGGTCAAGGCCTCCAAGAAGGGTTACTACACAAACACAAGCACTGACTGGCTTAACGTACCGTCAAACAAGGTTGCGGTCAGACGCAATATCTTGTTGACACCGACACCGGCCGAGGGGAACACACTGACGGGGACCGTGGACGACGGGACCAACCCGGTTGAGGGAGCCATGGTGACTCTGTACAGCGTTGACGGCCAGTACATCAACACAACCACCACTGACGCGGCCGGCACCTATACGATTAACTACTACGATTCCACCTTCAAACTCGCAGTTGAAAAGGATGGGTTCTTCACGTATGTCCATGGGGCTGACATTACAGCCGCGACCGTACCGCCGGTGGACGTCAGCCTTACGGCCATAGTGCAACCACACAAGATACAGGGATTCATAACCGACATGGACGAGCAGACAAAGATAGCCGGTGCCGAGGTGATGTTGTACGATACAACCGCCCTCTACACGAATTCAACCGTAACAAATACGAACGGCCATTATGAGTTCAAGGCCCATGCTGGTAACGCCTTCGTATTAGTGGTCAACGCTGATGGCTACCAGTCGGAAGCATTGGACATACCCGCTCTTTCCCAGAACCTCTTCCAGGATGTCGAACTCGTCCCATCAGAGAAGGACACCATCAGGACCAGTTACACATTCGACGACTGGATGAACATCACCGTTAACGTGAATAAAACATTAACGGTCGATAATGTTTCAAAGAGAGGTGACATGGACAGGCGGTTCGAGGACCTCCTGGTTGTACAGGACTGGAACCTTGATACGAACGAGGTCAGTGATTGGATAGACTACCTGGAGAACAGAATGGTCGAGGAGAGGGAAACCTCCGACCTGTTGACCCTTGACAACAGACACTATGAACTGGACGAGACCAGTTTTAACGTGGTGGGAATCGAGAAGGCTACTGGTTCTGTAACCGGGTCAACATCCACCATTTTCATTAACTCAACGTACAAATATATTATGGTGGGGGCACTGGCAAATATAAACGCATCCACGTTCTCACTGGTCCTGAACGCATCCTATGACACGGACACCGTTGACTACATTTATGACGTCCACCTGCCCCTTGTACCTTCTTCGTTCGAGATGACATCACACATCAGCGAAACGGCTAACGTGGATGTAACCGGATACAACAATCCGATAACTGTCGACCCACACATGTTCATCGACGAGACCGAGACGGTCCAAATGACGATACAGCGCTCTGATAACGGAACTGCGAAGGCCAAGATAATAGATGGGTTCTATTATGCATTGAACACGACCTACGACAACTACACGGTAATAGTCCGCATGGGAGCATCTGGTAACGGCGTAAACACAACAGTAACCTTCAGCGCCGAGGATTCGACCGACGAGGTCGGCGACATCACGAAGGCGAACTTCACCTGGGACTTCGGCGATGGAAGCATGGGCTGGGGCATGACCACAACCCACAACTACACCACAGGCGGCGACATGACAGTGACTCTGACCGTAAATGAGACCGGAGGGAACCAGACGATCAGGACCATCCTGGTCAAGGTGGACAACACAGCACCCACAGCTAGGATATCCGTGGACGACTCAGATGACAATGTCACGTTCGCTTCAGGCACACTTACTGTCAACGAGGACCTGATTTTGACCTTCAGCGGCGTCGCGTTCTCCGATGTCGAAGGGACGTTACCACCATTCGCAGGCGACGGGGCCTCTGCGGACCACATAACCGGTTCTGATGGCGAAGGTGTCATCGAGAAATGGTACTGGAGCTGGGGCGAGGAAGGTGTTGCCAACGAGACTGTGACCAAGGAGGGCAGCAATAACATAACTCACATGTACGAGACCCCAGGTACCTATACTTTGCAAATGAACGTGACCGATGTTGTGGACCACGTCAGCCCAAACGCTCAGTGGACAGTCCGAGTACTGGACATCACACCGCCAACCCCTGACATCCTTATCAGGAACGCGACCGATGTAATTGTGACAGAGTGCATCGAGAACAAGTACTTCATCTTCAATGCAAGCAACTCACAGGATAACTACGACGACGCCGAGGACATGATATATTCATGGGACTTTGATGGCGACGGAGATATCGACAGGACTGGTTTCGAAGTCAATTGGACATACACCGAGATCGGCGCCTACAATGTGACACTCATGGCCAACGACACCGCGGGAAACAGTAAAAACTTCACTCGCGTCGTGCCGGTCTCGCTCGGCGAGAGGCCCAACCTCTTCATGCTCTTCGGGACCATGGACTTCGGCAAGGGCCCGGGGGTGACCGGAGAGGGCACGGTCGGAAGCACGCTGACCCTCTCTGTCAACCTCACCAACAACGGTCAGGTTGAGGCCAGCAACATTGAAGTGGTATTTTACATCAGGAATGCCGACGGGTCCGACACGGAGATAGGCTCCACCTCCACAGGCTCCCTTGCCGTGGATGATAACTACTCGGCATCCATCTCCTGGAAGCCCAGCAAGAAGGGCGAGTACACGATATGGGCCAACGCAAGCAGCTCCAACGAGCACTCATCCCAATACAGCGATAACATGATAGACAACTTTGACGTGCAGAAGGTGACAGTGAAAGAGGCTGCCTGGGTGTTACCCGCCATCATAGGCGCTGTCATAGCGGTCATCATAGTCGTGTTCTTCGGTGTGAGATACTTCATGAGAAGCCGGATGGAATCCGAAGAGGGACTTTCCGGCAAGCGGAAGAAACGTTAATCCGGATGGCTTAGGCCATCCTCCTTTTCCCATTTTCTTCACATTTTAATTTGATCAAAGAGAATGCCATACATCAATGCAAACTCTAGCACAAATATCTCCAGATGCAAACCCTAGTAAGACAAAGTGTAGTATCCTCTTGCACGATAGAAACTCTAGCTAAGTTAGAAACACATATTCAAAACCAACCTCTAGCATGGAAGAGGTAGTCATGCACCGTTTCCTTGCGATATTCAAACCGAGGTTGTATGACGCCTGAGGAGGCGATAAGAAAACGTCTGGGAATAAAATCGACGTGCACCGAAGGAAACTCTAGCACAGGTATCTCCATATCTATTCTCTAGCACGGCAGAGATCGACGTGCACCGGATGTACCCGACAAATAAACTTAGGTCGTACGACGCCTGGAGAGGCGGTTATAAAACGTTAGGAAGAAAAGCCGAGATCGACATGCACCGAAGGAAACTCTAGCACAGGTATCTCCATATCTATTCTCTAGCACGGCAGAGATTGTCGTGCACCGGATGTACCCGGCAAATAAACTTAGGTTGTACGACGCCTGGAAGAAACGAATTCAATACGTTAAGCAGGATCCTGGTTGTTATCAAATATAACGTAAGGTATAAATAACCAGAAACGGATAGTAGGTTAAATGGTGCTGCAATGAACAAGACTGTTCACATCAAAATCGAACGCGGTGACGACGGCATGACCCTCCGGGAGGTATTGGAGAAGATATCCGAGCTTCAGGAGGAGAATCCAGACCGCGAGGTCTTTTTCGATGGTGACGAGTACGCTATATGCAGTCGACCGAAGAAGTGATTCACAGCTATCACGAGAAGGATTTTTATACCTATACGCTAATGGCAGCCCGGTGAATTTACATGGTTCAAGGATATTGCGTTAAATGCAGGAAAAAGGTTGACATCAAGGATGCGAAGAAGATCACGATGAAGAACGGTAAGCCGGCGACGAAGGGCTCCTGCCCGAAGTGTGGGACCGGTGTGTTCAGGATCGGCAAGTAGATCTTTACCAGTCCTTATTGACGCTGCCCATGGCAGCGTTCCCTTTCCTTTATTATTTTGATTTCTAATTATCTCTTCCATAAAAGTAAGAATTGTAGGAAAAGTGGGAAAAGTCTTAAATATCTCCTCCATCGTACACCTCAGCGGTGATGTAATTGTTTCCCGCTCCTGAGGCCGCTGATTACCTGGGCAGCACAGTAATCGGCGAAAAGGGCCAGCTGGTCATACCGATCGAAGTCAGAAAGAGGTTCAACATCGAACCCGGTGATAAGTTCTTGGTGCTCGCAGGCGAGAGAATGGGAGCATGGGGTTTCCTCCTTGTCAAGGCCGAGGTGGTATCCACGATGATAGAGAAGTTCATGGCGGGCGAGATCCCGGAGTTCATGAAAAAGATGAAGGAGGAGGCTGAACGTAATGACCGAGATAATGGTTGAAGCCAAGAGCATGCACAAGATATACAAGACCGGCAAGGTCGAGGTCCACGCCCTGAGAGGCGTCGACCTGACCGTGAGAAAAGGGGACATGATAGCCATCATGGGACCATCGGGCTGCGGCAAGACCACGATGCTGAACTGCATGTCGGGCCTGGATGACCTGACCAGCGGGACCATCAAGATAGAGGGCAATGACCTGGCCGACATGTCCGATAACGAGAAGACCGAGCACAGGGCCAAGCGCATGGGTTTCATCTTCCAGTTCTACAACCTCCTACCTGTCCTGACCGCGGTAGAAAACGTTGAGATGCCCCTACTGGTGTCAGGCACGCCTGCGAAAGAGGCTCGCACGCAGGCCGAGGAAATAATGGAAGTTGTCGGTCTCGGAAAGGTGATGCACAGCAAGCCAGGTGCTCTCAGCGGAGGAGAACGCCAGAGAACGACGATCGCCCGAGCTCTCATCAGTAAGCCGGCCATCGTTTGGGGGGACGAGTTGACGGGAGACCTGGACGACGAGACCGCGAACAGCATCATGGACCTGGTCGAGAAGATGCGCAGGGAGACGAAGGCCACCTTTGTGATAGTCACTCACAATCCTGAGGTCGGCAAGCGTGCCGATAAAATACTGTACATGAGAAGCGGTACGTTCGTCTCGGTGGAACAAAAGGGCCAGAAACCGGTTCCGATCAAGCAGGGAACCGAACGACCTCAGGAAAGACAGACGGTCAATCCAGAGCCGGAGGCCAAACCGACGCCCACGAAAGTGAAACCAAAGGTGAAACAAGGGTAGGTGGGCGAATGGAAACCTCGGAACTCTTCCTGCCGTTGGTCGTGCTGGGCATACTTATTTTCATGCTCATATTGGGACTCCATAACAGGGTCATTGCCAGGCTCGGGCTCCGCAACTTCTACAGGCACAGGGGTCATGCGATCATCTCGGTGGCCGGCCTGCTCGTTGGAACCTCGATAATATGCGCTTCCATGGTCGTCGGGGATTCGATCGAATATTTCATCGTCGAGGAGACGTACGAAACCCTCCAGGACATTGACATGGTCGTGACCAACGAGTCCCGCATCTCGTTTGATGATTCGGTGTTCTTATCATTGTACAACGATGCGGATGTTACTGCCCTGACGGACGGTATGGCTCCTCTATACGCGAAATCGGTGACGGTCCGACATTCCACATCGCAGCAATTCGAACCCTCAAACACATTGATTGGATATGACCCAACATATGACGCTGATTTCGGAGATTTCATCACAGTTGACGGCTCTGTCGCTGGTTCCCTTGGGGCTAACGATACGATGATCAACCAGGCACTCGCCGCTACGTTGGAGGCTGAAGGGGGAGATGTGATTGTGGTGTCCTATTCCACCGGCAGCTCCTACGGCGGTTACGGCCAAATTGAGACCCGGGCGTTGACCGTCAGATATATTCTCGAAGATTCGGGCAAGACATTGTATAATCCAATACCGAGTTTCGGTTTTGATACCTATAACATCTTCGTGAACATCGGTACTGCACAGGAGATGTTCTCCGAGCCAGATATGTACACCCACATCAAGATATCAAACAACGGAGGTGTAATTGATGGTGCAGACAGCAGCGATGAGGTCCAGGCGGCTCTCGAATCGGCTTTGTCAGGGTACGTCGGCCTCGAGGTAAACCCTATCAAACAGAATAATCTAGAGACGGCAAAGGCAATCAATGACCTGATCTCCACCTTCCTTACGATATTCGGCAGCTTCGCGATAATCGCAGGTGTCATCCTGATCATCAACATATTCACCATGCTGGCCGAGGAGAGGAAATCCGAGCTGGGAATGGCCCGTGCCGTCGGCATGAAGCGGCGTCACCTAATGCAGTCCTTCCTGTACGAAGGATTGACTTATGGATTGGTTGCGAGTGCAATGGGGGTGCTCATTGGCCTTCTGGTGGGAATGGTCCTCATCTGGATGGTAAACAACATCATTACATTCATCGAGATCAGTCTTCCTTTCAAGTTCCAGTGGTTCAGCCTGGTGAGCGCCTTCTCCCTTGGGTTCATCATAACTTTCGGTACTATCCTATTGACGAGCTGGAACATCAGCAAATTGAACATCATTCGAGCCATCCGCGGAATCGAGAATCCCGTCAGGGAAAAGAAGGGATTCCTTCTCCTGGCCTTCGGAACCTTGTTCCTCCTGTTCTCCGTGCTGCTGTTGATACAGTGGCCGGACGATCTTCTCGTCAAGCTCCTGGCTCCTTCGGGGGCGCTCACCGGCTTAGCCATGATACTCTGGCGCTGGATCGGCGATAGGCTGTCTATCACAGGTGCGAGCCTTGGTATATTTGTATACACCTACTATGCGATACACACCTTCTTCGTGGACGTCGAGAACCAGAGCATGGACATCATTTTCATCTCTTCCGGAGTGATCATAGTATTGAGTCTGGTCCTTCTGATCATGTACAATTCCAAACCGGTTATCTGGGCGATAACCAGGACATTCGGCAGGGTAAGGAAGTGGAGACCGACGATAGAGACCGCGGTCTCATATCCGCTGACAAAGAAGTTCAGGACCGGCATGAGCGTGGCAATGTTCGCCCTCGTGGTCTACATGATAGTCATGTTGTCGGTGTTCTCCAACATGTTCACTTTGGATATCGATGAGGAAACCCTGAAGCAGGGTGGAGGATATGACATCCAAGCCGATGTCCTGAGTCCGATTCTCGACATCAACAACGTTACCTATTTCGAGCCAACCCTGAACATGTCCGTTCAGGTGAATTCGGATTCCCTTCAAAACAATGTGACCAGATATACCCAGGTCGCGCGGGCCCTGACGATGGATGCCAATGTGACTGATTCCGAAGGTCCGGATTTCGATTTTGGCGGCATCGAGCTGGATTTTCTGAGCTTCTCTTTCATTTACGGCATTGATGATAATTTCCATGAGAACCGGTATTACGAGTTCAGCCGGACGCGTGACGACCTCTCGACCACAGATGAGGTTTGGACCGAGATAATGGAAACCGGCTCGACCGAAGTGATCATCAGCACGAACAGCGCAATGCTCTTGGGTGCGGACGTTGGCAATCATGTCAAACTGAAGGTCAACATCATAAACGAGTACGTCGTGCCGTATGCTGCGGTGAACCAGACAGCTGCCGCACTTGCGCACGGAGAGGTGACGGGCTCCCAATACTTGTTCAAGAACGGGGCCATATTGATACCTGGCCTGAATTACACTTTGGACCCGGCAACGGGGGAGATCGAGTTCCTCGCTCCTTTGCAAACGGGGGACCAGATCACTGCAACCTATGAATATTACACGCAAGAATACGAGATAATCGCTGTCATGGACCAGTCGATGATCGACGGCATCTTCATGTCCCGCGAGAACATGCTGAACGATTTCGGGAACATGGGCATGGTCAACTCGCTGTTCCTGTTCGAGGTCAATGATGGCTACGATGTCGAGGCAACGACCAGGGCACTTGAATCGGATTTCGCGGTCGTCGGCATGAACGCGGTCGTGGTAAGGGAGATCGCGGAGACCACCATCGAAACCCTCAACTCCATGTTCGTGCTCTTCGAGCTTTACCTCGACATGGGCCTGGTCGTCGGAGTGGCCGGCCTGGGCATCATCACGATACGCTCGGTGGTCGAACGAACGCCCGAGATCGGCATCCTCAGGTCGCTGGGTTTCAAACGGTCGAGCGTGAGGAACGCCTTCCTCATCGAGATATTGTTCATTGCCACTCTGGGAGTGATAATCGGCATTGCGACAGGATTGATAGTATCATATGAGATTTTCAACATCATGATAAGCGAGATGGGCGGGAACATCGCATTCGAGATACCGTGGTTCAAGATAGCCTACGTGACGGCAATCGCGTATGGCGCTACAATAATATGCACCATCATCCCGGCCAGGAACGCATCGAAGATAGCTCCGGCAGAGGCTTTGAGGTACGTCGGTTGAATCCGTCCAGGCGGGAATCAGCCCTCTCCTCCAAAGCAACACCAGACACAAATGTATTTATAAATGACATCAGCATTATGGTATGGAGAATGCTAGATGTATGTCAATGTGGGCTCATTGTTGGTGATTTGTCATGGTTAAGAAGGTCAAGAAGAACATTGTCTTGCTTGGTGACGGTGCAGTAGGAAAGACCTGCCTAATACGCCGATTTGTGGTCGACCAGTACAGCGACGATTATATCCAGACCATCGGGACGAAGGTCACGAAGAAGGAGATAATACTGCAGGGCGACGAAGAGGACGTCGACATGACCATGATGATCTGGGACCTTATAGGCCAGAAAGGCTACAGGTACACTCAATCACTGTCCATGAGGGACATGAACGGCGCCCTCCTGGTCGCGGACCTGACGCGTTCGGAGACGCTCACGAGCCTGCTCAGTTACTGGATCCCCCTCATCCTCAGGAACGCCGGTCCCATACCAATGATATTCCTCGGCAACAAGAGCGACCTGAAGAACGAGCTCCAGTTCGGCCTCAAGGAGATCAAGGAGATATCGGACAACTGCCAGGGCTTCGGCTCGACACCGCAGACTTACCTGACCAGCGCAAAGACGGGGGAGCATGTGGAGGAGACCTTTAAGCAAATCGGCATCCAGATCAAGGACCACAAGAAGGCGCCGAAACTGAGCTCTCACTGGATGCTCATGGACGTTGACGAGATCAAGACACTGACCGACGTGGTGGACCACATAACCGCCGATTTCGCAGAGCAGTTCGGGGGAATAGCCCATGCAACACCCTTCATCAAGCACCAGATGAACCTGGCCAATCTGGACTTCAACAATCCGAACAAGAAGACCATCAATGCGTTCATAGAAAGATTGGCCATCATCGAGAGCGGTTACAAGACCGAGGACATAGTATTTGAGAACAAGAAGAACCGCTTGGCCCTGTTCAAGGAAATGACGGATTGAGACATCTCATTCGGAGAGATGACCCGGTCTAACCTGTATTCTACATCGAAAATCCTTGCATTCGTGTGATGACAGCAAGCCTTTAGGCCGGTCTGATAGCCCTCATCCTGCTGACCTTCTTCTCTATGGCTTCGGGCGTGCCGATGTCGTGTCGCATGAATATGTTGCCTTTCACGTGAGCCAGCGCAGCCTCGGCCTTCTTCTCGGCAGCTGAAATAGTCTCATCGGTGCCGACTACCGCAAGGGACCTGGAGGTTCCCGTGTAAAGACCGTCGGGGCGCTCGTCAACGCTCGCATAGTACAATCGGGAGCCAGTTGACGATATGGCTGCCTCGTCAACCTCGAGCGGGAACCCGGCCTCGGATTTCACACCGTAGCCCTTCGGGACGACATACTTGCACACGGTAGCCAGGTTGGACCATTTGACCATGTCCTCCCTCAACCTGCCGTCCACCACCGCTTCGAACAGCTCGAGCAGGCTCGTCTCCAGGAGTGGCAGCACGTTCATCACCTCGGGATCGCCGTACCGGGCGTTAAACTCGACGAGCTTGACTCCGTCGGCCGTCAGTATGAATCCGCCGTACATCACTCCCCTGTAATCATTTCCGGTCTCCTGCCGGACCGCATGGCAGACGCGTTTGGTTATGTCCAGGGCAGCGTCGTAATCATCCTGGGTAAGAAAGGGCAGCAGGTGATCGGCATCTGAGTACGAGCCCATGCCGCCTGTGTTAGGTCCCTCGTCGCCTTCGAGGAGACGCTTGTGGTCCTGGGCCAATGGCGACCCCACTATGGTCTTCCCGTCAGTGAGGCACTGGAGGCTGAACTCCTCGCCCACGAACTTCTCCTCGACCACCACGGCGCCGCGCTTCATCATGCATTGGCCCGCATAGTCCATTCCCTCATCCAGGGTATGCAGGTGTTCACCGCTGAGCTTCACGCCCTTACCGCCGCAGAGACCCACGTCCTTCACCACGAACTCGCCCAGGTCCTCCATGAACTCCTTCATGCCCTTGGCGGTGCTGAACACCCTGTACTTCGGATTCCCGGGTATCTTGTACCTGTCCAGGAGGTCCCTTGTGAACGACTTGCTGGTTTCAAGCCTGGCGCAGCTTTGTTTAGGCCCGATGCACTTGACGCCGATGTCCTCCAGAGCGTCGACCAGCCCCATCTCCAGCGGGGCCTCGGGACCGATAACCGCCATATCCGCGCCCCTGTCTTTCGCCCAGGCAGAGACCTTATCCACCTCTGTCTCGGAATTCAGGAATAAATCGGTTGACAATCCGGCCAAGCCGGGATTTTTATTCTTCATCACTGTATATAATTCAACATCATCTCTCGCAAGGACACTGGCAATGCAGTGCTCCCGCGCACCTCCGCCTACCATGAGCACCTTCATGCTATCACGGTCGGGGATAGGATAAACGGTTGATAATGTTTCTGTTCTGATTCTGCAAGATATCCGAGTAAACCATCAGTTTTTCACCAATTAACGGTCCAGAGAGTGTCGGCTGGCACATGCACCCAGTAGGCCTTCCCCGGAGCCATGGTCACAAGGGAGAGGTCAAACTCATCCCTGACGAGATATGGTTGTACCGGGTCGAACACCGAAATGATGTCCGCGCCCGTGCCGGCAAGCGCGGTGGAGGCCAAACTCGCGGTGGCCGAGGGGTATCCGACGAGGTTCCATCCTGTCAATAATACGATATCGGAGGTAGCTGGCACGGTTCCGTTGACGTTGATCATCCCGTCACCCAGGGAACCGGGGTCCGGAACGAATATCCAGATGCCCATCTTGTGATCCACGGCATCGAGGTCGTTCAGACCTGCGGGTCTTGATGAATCGTATGTCTTCCACGGGTCCGATACATCTGATGCATCATAGCATTGCAGAGTCGTCCAGTTCGTGTTCCCATCCATATCCGTAAGCACACCGGGCACAGATGTGTTCGAAGGGACCAGCGGTGTTGATATCAGGTTCCATCCCACATCGAGAGGACCGATGTCATATGTCGAAGCACCGAGCATCTCCGGCTCCGCATCAACATTGGATTCCTCATTGCCAACTATGTCCTCCGCCCTGACGACATACCACCAGTTTATACCGTCTACCTCTCCACGTCCCTGGTCGGTGTAGGTTTCGGTTCCGGCTGGCACAGTATCGATGTAGGAAGTGCCGTCCCAAGGACCTAGTGGATTGTCAGCACGGTAAATATTGTAGAATGCCACGTCATTATCCCCGGCACCGTCATCCGACGACAATGTCCAATTGAGCCAGTTATCATTTGTGTATGGCCCGGAGTAGTTCAATAAAACATCATCCACAAACCAGTAATTGATATTGGCTGCATTTCCATCCACGGTCCAGCCGACGTAAAAGGTACTGGAGCCCACCTCAGGAGTGCTGATTACCATTTTCTCAAGTCCCGGGCCTCTATCACCGCTCCCGCTCGTCCATACCCAACTGGTATCGGTCCATGATGTGCCATCCGAACTCGTTTGTATCTTGCAATCCGTTCCGGCACCCAGTTCGTCGTTGAAATTATTCCACTGAAGGTTGATTTCGGTCAGGCCTGTCGTGTCGATGGGCCCCGCGTACAGACGCCACACATTGGTCATGGCGTAGAAATTGAACCTCGCCTCGGGGGACTGGCCCCCGGACGAGTTGCTGGGATTTTGGTTCCAGCTGCCGGTGGGATCGTCCTCGGCCCAGCCCGGGGGCGGGTATGAACCCGTGAAATTCTCATCCAAAAGGATATAGTTGGTGTGGCCCCACCAATCCACGGTCAGTGTCGTCGGGGCTCCGGGAGCGGTGTCGTCAATGAGTGCGGTATCATACACAACCGTTGGACTGCCAGTTCCATTGTCCGCATCGTTGTAGGTCGCCCTGATAGTGTCACCGTCTGAGACATGGAGAATTCCGGCCCCGTCAGATGCCGAGAGTGTCAGGATACCCACGAATATCCCTGTACTACCACCGGTTTCTGTAAGCAGGAGGTTCTCACCTGTCGGTTCTGTTAGACAGTCCACCATAACCACAACGGTCTGCGGCATGCCGTCTGTGTCGAGGTCCATGTCCCTGACCTCGACTCGCGCCACATCCTCAATGGGATATCTTTCTTTATCGAGTCTTATCCTGCCCTCGGAGATATCGACATTATACATGACCAATGCATAATCCTGGTCCAGTACCCCGTCGTTGTCGCAGTCTTCCGGAACGTTGAAACCTATCACTCTTAGCGTGTATACTCCTGCTTCGAGCGATTGGAACGGAATGAACACAGATTCCACATTATTCCTGTCGTCATAACCATCCTGGTTATCGTCCCATCCGACGTCTGGCTCTGTATTGGCGGGCGTCCAGCCTCCGTTGAAGGCGTTTCCGTGGTAAATGTCGCCTGATGGGCTTTCGATTTCAATATTTACCTGATTCTTCAAAGTTGGGTTGTCGCCGTTCAGCGCATTCTTGTCCGTATAAGCCATAGTTATTTTGAGCGGTTCACTTCCATCAGAGAAACTGAAATCGAACTCATGTATTTCGCCGGTGGTCAGCTCCGGCTCCGCGTCGAACAGCATGAAGGGCGCGGGCGGGTCCATGATGGTCGGCAGGTACATGCTTCCCCATCCGTATTCATCGTTGGGACAATCCACAGGTCCTACGTTCAAGGCTGTGTTGACGAGCAAGGCCTTAACCATCGCGGGTGTCGGCGGAGCTCCGTAGTTCGCCTGATGCCATTCGTATATGAGCGCCCCTCCGCCGGCCGCGGTGGGGCAAGACATCGAGGTTCCCGAGCACCAGACATACCTGTCATCTTCGGTGTAAGCACCATAAAGGCAATTGAGGGGCGCGACCGGTGAGCGCAACGACAATACAGCCTGGCCGGGGGCCATGATGTCGGGTTTTATCCTGTTGTCGTTGGCTCCCCTGGAACTGAATTCGCTTATCTGGTCGGGATTGTCCGCCTCGACACTCGTGTCAAAGTTGTTGCCGTAGCTGTCGGTATCGGGCATGTAGTTCTCAACGGAGCCCACGGTGATGACGTTCTTGCCGGTTGCAGGGCCGGTAATGGAGGGGTTGGTCGGACCCGTATTACCTGCAGAAACGAAGGTTATTAATTGTTGATTGCCAGGGGTGATGATGTCGGCATCCCGCACCCCCTGGTCATAGGCCTCGTCCCTCTCGTCGTACTGGCCGTTGGCAGCCACTTCTCCCCAGGAATTGGAATGTATCCTGCCTCCGCCGGCATAACCCCATCTCTGGATGTCGTCGTAATCGGGGTACAGCCAATCCCCCGAGTTATCGAATATCTTTTCCGCGTAAAGCTTCGCATTGTAGGCCAGACCCATTCCTGTGTAATAGGGCCCGTGGCCGGCATATGTCACCCCGTTGCCGTTGTAAGTGTCGCCGGCTATCAGACCAGCGCAATGGGTGCCGTGACCGCGGCCGTCAGCAAAGCTTCCGCCGCCCACCTGCATGCCGCCAATCACCCTCCCTGTAAAGTCGTTGTGACCAGCGTTACCAACAGAACCGTTCCCAATGCCTCCGTCGGCTATTGCCACCGTCACGCCGGCACCTGTCCAGCCAAGATGGTTCACATAGGCTCCGTAGCTACCGGTAGCTCGATAAGGCGTGGACGGATTACCGTCTGGATCATTGAACCAGCAAAAACCTCCATCTATCTGCATGCCAACCTCGTCAGTAAGGGTATTATCATGATTGGGCCCGATGTATTGGACATCCGGCATTCTTGCTATAGACCTAATGGTTAGTTCGTCGATCGCTGATGTAACAATAAGATATCCGAAGGAAGTATCTGAAACAGATAATATCTCGGCTTTTTCCGAGATCGAATCTAATGTCTTGTGTTTGGTTGACGAATCCATGAGGGTAATGGACAGCCCCTCATTCCCAATGTCTGGTGATATCTTATATGCCAAATGATAAAAGGCAATCGCATCAATAAAGGGCAACATTTCCAAATTGATTTTTTCCTCAGGAGTCATTCTAACTTCGTAGGCATAATTAGGGATGTAATTTATTATATTCGCACCGGTATTCTGAATTGTGTCAATCCATCTCTCTTTCACTGGGCCGATTAGATGGACGATGTACAGACCTTCCTCGCCAGGGTTGTATCCAGTGATTATCAAATCAGAAGACAGGGTTGGTTCTTCACCTTTAATATCGAATTTATATCCGTTTACATGGACGAAGCTACGCTCCTTCAACTCCACCGAGTTGACGCCATGACGGGTTAGGGCCTCCTTCTGTCCGGATGTTATTCCAGCCAGCATAAAATCATCGTATTCTTCGATAATGGCTATCCGCAGATCAGTCAATAATTCCCGCCTGATATTTTGCGTGAAAATCAAAACGTCGGTCACGTCATTGTTAAAGTCATCGTCAATGATCATGCCGTTTAGTGAGAAGATTGGGAAAACCATGGATATTACCATGAACGAACACACATATTTTGTCAAAACGCTCAATGCCAGACCTCCGAGGTTCTAAGGGCAAGGAGAATATTTAAGTCTTATTGTGGCAGGAAATATTATAGGAGTAATCATTCGTTGATATTCAACCCAGCTTCTTCTTCAGATGCTCGACCAAACCGCCGGAATCAATAATCTCCATCACGAACGGCGGCAATGCCTTGAACCGGATTGTCTGGCCAGTAGTGATATTGTTGATCGTACCCGACGGGATGTCCACCTCCACCTCGTCGCCCTTGTTGAGCGCGGCCACGCACTCGGGACACTCTATTACGGCGATGCCCTGGTTGATAGCGTTGCGGTAGAACAGCCTGGCAAAGCTCTTCGCCACGACAGCCTGGACCCCGCAATATCTGAGGCAGCTCGCCGCCTGTTCACGGCTCGAGCCGCAGCCGAAATTGGTCTCCGCGACCACGATGTCGCCGGGCCTGACCTCCTTGGAGAACGAGGAATCTAGGTCCTCCATCGCGTGTGATGCGAGGTAGTCGGGCTCATAGGAATCCAGATATCTGCCTGGCAGAATGACATCGGTGTTCACGTCCTTCCCGTACTTCCACACCTTGCCCTTCATTGCTTCACCCCCCTGGGGTCGGTGATTTCCCCGGCCACCGCACTCGCGACCACGGTCGCCGGGCTGGCCAGGTAGATGCCGGCCTCGGTGCTGCCCATCCTTCCCTGGAAGTTACGATTGGTGGATGCGATGCAGTTCTCTCCCGCGGCCAATATTCCTTCATGGGCTCCCAGACATGGGCCGCAGCCCGGGTTGATGACCACCCCGCCGGCCTCGACAAAGGTCTTCAGAATGCCCTGCTCCATCGCGTTAAGGTACACTTGCCTTGACGCAGGTGCAACGATGAGCCTGACATTGTCGTTGATCTTGCGCCCCTTGAGCATGTCAACACCAGCCTTCAGGTCCTCGACGCGGCCGTTGGTGCACGAGCCCAGGACAGCTTGGTGGATCGGTGTTCCGGCGACCTCCTCTACCGCCTTGACGTTGTCGACGGCGTGCGGGCACGCGACCTTAGGAACC
>Ga0209536_100002564_pt1 | contig 29613 bp, 43 predicted proteins | sample DeeMarSeWOR28_12_FD_187461 | JGI IMG/M metagenome (GOLD analysis project Ga0209536, IMG submission 187461) | Marine sediment microbial communities from White Oak River estuary, North Carolina - WOR-2-8_12 (SPAdes) (version 2) | ecosystem: Environmental > Aquatic > Marine > Intertidal zone >...
TAATAAATGGGGTGCTAGTAATGAAAATACTTTAAAGAATTTAGAGTCAGGTATCAAAGAGTTTCAAGCTTGGAAAGCTAAAAAAGGTGTACCAAGAATAATAAGGTTAATTAATAAGTTAGGATAATTATGAGTAAAGAATATAAAGATATATTAGAAAAAACTTTATGGACATTTGTTGAAGCATTTATATCTGCATTAACAGTTGCTCCATTAGTTGGTGTAGACGCAGAAGCTTTACAGTTAGCTGCGTTATCAGGTGGTGCTGCAGCTTTAGTAGTTGTCAAAGAGTTTGCTAAAAAACAATTAGTTAAACCTGTTAAGAAAGTAAGTAAATAATGCCAGGACATTACCACAACAAACATGAAGTACCTTTACAAGCAAAAGATACTGAGAGTATTGAAGAAGCAGGTATGAACTATCAAAAACTTATGGCTCATCAAGTTAACGTAGCATTAGGTATTGAATCTGGTGTAGACATTATGAGTCATGGCAAGAGTGATGGTCAAGTATCTGTTAATACAATAGCTGACGCAGTAGCTGCTCCTAAAATAGATGAACGTAACGTATATACATTAGAGGATTTATAATGGATTCTAATGTTGGCATAGGTAAAATAGAACTTAATAAACGTATGGCACAACATAGAGCTTTGCGTGATAAAGCTTTAAATAAATCTAAACAAGCTGAAAAAGAAAAAGATATGTATCTTAAAGTTATAGGTCAACATGGTAGTAAATTAAGTCTTAATCAATCAGATGACTTATATAAATCAGCAGACCAAGCATATGTTAAAGCTAAATCACAAAGACAAAAGGCTTCTTTTTATAATCAAGGTTTAGTAAAACTTACTAATAAATTAGGAAAGTGAACTTTCTCTTTTAAGATATCCTTTTAATAAATCTCTATAAGCTGCTTTAGAACCAGAGTTTTGTCGCCCATCATAAACATCGTGATGCCATTTACATAGTATTGCAACATTGTTTATATCATACTTACGTTTCTTGTTACCGCCCATACCTATGCCTTGTATGTGTGCTAACTCTAACCATTTATTATCATTACAGTAAGCCCATTCACAACGACCTCCTGCACGTTTCATAGCTTCTTCTCTTATTGGTGATAAACTTTCCATCATACTTTATACATTGTATATTTTAATGTAATCTCCTCTCCTGCTTTAATGGTTCTTAATGGAAACAAATGGTTAACACCTTGACTAGGTGACTTGTCCATACGTATTAACTCACAGTTAGGTTCATCACTATGATTAATAAACCCACCTAATGGTGTTCTATATATAAACTCGTCACCATTTATAAATACATGTGTTATACCTAAAGATGTTTCTGTATCTTTAAGAACTTTATTAGTAAATAAACCTAACCCATCTATAGGTGACTCTTTAATAGTCATATAACTAGGCAGTGGTTTGTATGTCATTCTTCTTCTAAACGTTTGTAATCTTTAACATGAGCATCTTGTTGAAACTCTGTATCTAATTGTTCTAAATGCCAGTTATAATCTGCTACAAACTTATCCATAAGAAACCTTAATTTTTTCATATCAGGTTGCACATTAAATGTATCGCTGCCACATGCTTGATTAAACTGTGTAGCCCATACTTTTAAATACTTATGGTGTGTAAATATATTTATTTTATTTATGTCTAGTTTCGCCATTTATTCCTCTCCAAAATATTCGTCAAACATTTTCTGTTCACAAGATACACATCGTTCTGTGTATTTGTAATCTGATTTAAATTTTTTACGACAATTTTTACATCTAATATCATATGTATCTAAAACATTTTGGCCACGCCATATGTTCCAATTCTTAGATGTATGCGATTTATAATAATCATTCATTAATTAGTTTCCTCCATATACAAGTATCTGTTATTGTAATCTTTCCAACAGTGCTTGCTACTATTCCAATGATGCCATCCATCATTGTAGACTAACCAACTAGCTACAGCTGTAGATACTTTTGGATTAGTCCTATTACTTATTATATCAAGCTTAGATTTTAACCAAGCCCATGTATTGTCATTGAATTGCCAGAGGCCAACATCTGCAGTACCATTTGTGTTTACCCCTACTGCGTCAGGTTTTCCTGAACTCTCACAGTAAATTATATTTAGTGCCTGCAAGATGTCATCCTCTTTAAAGTAAGTGGATACCAGGTCTGTATAATGAACAACATACTCTACTTCTACTTTAGTAGTACGACATTCCTGGTATTCCACTAACGTGCTGGGTGTCAGTGCAATCGGAATCAAACACCCAACAATTACTTCTATCATTAGCTAATGGTAGCAGCTTTCTTAGTAGGTAATTTTGTACAATAGTAATGTACTAACCCACGTTTTTTACTAGGTAAGGTAGTAATTTCATAACCTTCTGCTCTAAGATTATGTATTATTCCACCAAACCTGTGGCAATGTAGTTCTGCCACAAACTCCCAATTACTAATTGGTTCATCATCTATGAACTCAGTTAATGCCCAAGCAACTAACTGTGTTTTAGATTTAATAAAAGCAGGTATTTCTCTGCCTCTAAAGTATTCAGGTATCATTAGTTAATACCCCACTCTGCAGGTATATCAGAGTTATCTAGCCACCATGACTTACGCCACTTACCACTATGTCCTCCGCATTTTGCAGGGTCATTTGTGCTACATGTAAAGTCAGGACTTTTATCTGACCTTTTAGAGTTACGGTTATCGTATACCATCTCTCCACAATATGGACACTTTAAGTCATCTCTATACTTATTTTGTTGTTCCATTTTATCTACTATTCCTCCTATCATTCCACCAGAATCTTGTAATCCTGGTGTGATATCTTCTGACTCTATACCAACTGCTGCTAATTTTTCTTGCACTGATAAGTTATCAAACTCATCTTGTGTATATTCAACAGGCATATCAGCAAGTCTTTCAATCATATCGAAATACTTACTAAGTTGTTCATCTGACCATGTTGTTTTATCAGCAGGAAACTTCATAGTAACTGCGTATTGATTAGCAGTACCTATGATTTTGTTTAGAGTTTCTTTATTTTGTACTGATGCAGTCATAGACTGTATAGTCTGTGCTATAAATTCTAAGTCTTGCATTAGAATGGTGCTTCATCTGGTGTTACTGGTGTAGTATCTACTTTGACATCTTGTGAAACTATACTGTCCATAATGTCATTCATGCGTTGAATATCTTCCTTAGTAGGTTTGTTTTCTTTCTTACGCATATCTACTTTAGTAACTTCTACCATAGCATCTTTATCAGCCATCTCTTGTGTATAGCCATCAGGTGCTATAGATGTAGCTTCTTCTTCTGATTGTACTGAACCTGACCATAGCTCTACGCCTAGACCAAATCGCATACATGCACGTTTAAATGCATCAGACTCTGCATCTTTTAAGTTAGTACCATCATTGAACTTAGCATTGCCTAGCTTAAATGTATCAACGTCACCGAAGCCATCATAGCTACCCATACCATCAATTGTTATAGTACCTTTAGCACCGACAATACGTTTTTCACCATTGTATGTACCATATACAGGTTCGCATTGCCATGTGTATTTAACTCCACTGTCCCTTAAACGCTCAACGTAGTGTGCGTGTGGAACGTAATCACCAAACTTACCAGCTGGTGCTTTTCTAACTATCTCCTGTGGAAATGGGGATAGTAAGTCAACGTTATTAGTCATAACATTCCCTTCTGTATTTGTTTTTTTCTCATAAAGAGAAAAACAAATACTTCTATTCTTTATCTAAGTCTAATAAACTTCGCAAGTTATGTACCCCTTTTTCTATGGGTACAAGCTTGCACTCGCCATTTATGTTGGTCAGAATAAAGTATGGCTTATCACCTAAACCACTGTACTCTATACCTGTTAATTCCCAACTAGACTTAGTGTCTATGTTTGTCATAGTATTCATTATAGTCACTTATGTGACAACTTTACAAGGTATTCTGCAGTTACTCCATGATTAGGTTTAGCAAATAATAACCATTGACATGGTCTTCCCATACTTGCTAATTGTTCTAATGCATATGTATTGTAACTTTCAGTACTACCATTTACCCACAATCTTATGTCATTAACATACATAGTTGTAGGTGTATGCCAGTGTCCTGCAATAGCATAATCAAAGTCAGGCATTAAGCCACGACTAGCTAATGCTTTCCAACCTAATAGCTTTTTACCAAAACCATACCATGGGAAACCACTGTGTCCTCTAACATTATCGCCATGCCATACAAAGAATTTACATCCCTTACCCAAGTCAGCAATATCAAACCAATGATTATCACCCTCAGAATCAGGAATAATAAATTGTATTCGTTTATCTTTTTCATATACCATATCCATTATCTTTCCAAGCATTCTATCTGCATTAGAATCTGGATGATAATCTTTTCTTGCACGTCCACCTAGTGAACCATGATTACCTATTACCCAATGTACTTCTACTTCTTGGAAGTTCGCCAATAATGTATCAAAGAATTTGGTAAGTATTCTAGGACCATCTATTGTTACTTGATTGTACAAACTTGCATCAATCAAATGTGTTTGACCTGGGAATATAAGCTCACCTTCTACGATATCACCTGCAGCTAAAACTACGCATTTATTAACTGGATGTGCAGAACGTTGAACATTTGTCAATTCAACTATCTTATTTGCATATTCAATTACACGTTCTTCAGCTACAGCTGTGTTATAATCTGGCGTTACTTTCGCCAATTGTACATCTGAGAGTACAGCTACAGCTACTTCTTCGTTCTTATTACGTTTATGTAATTTAGGTTTAGGGATATTTGGTTTGTCCCATGTACGAAGGTTAGTAGATACAGCTTGATAAACTGCTTCAATCATATCAGCTTTTTTATTCTTAGCTTTTTCTAATGACTTAAGTAGTTTAAGGTTATCAGCTTTGAGTTCTTGAACTAATTTAGATTCAGCTTCTATAAATAGCTTATCAATATCTTTATCACTCATATTGTGAACCAAGATTCGCCAAGTTTTCAAAGTGATTACGCACTGCACTCTCACTTATTTTGATACCATATTGTTCTTTCAATAATCTTGAAACAACATATGGTTTTATGTTGCGTCCTGACTTAACACGTTCTTCGCAGCCATGCCAAAAAGGTTCAGCTTCTTCAGTTATCCTGTCAAGTATTGGACTTCTTTTACCATTTTCTGCTTCGTAAAGCATATCATCTATATTCATACTATTCATTATACTTTCATTGATATTTAGTCAAACTTTATATAAAAAAAATAGCGTAATGGTGTTCACTATAGGGATTGACTTGCACAAGATGTGCGAAAAACCTCGTCCGGAGTTCTCCTCCGACTCTATTCCATTACTTGATAAGGGTTACGTGGAAAGGAACACGTCACTATTGCTAGTACCTTACCTGCTATTTAGTTTAGCACGCTTAGTTTTAATGCGTGTTCTTTTACTTCTTCTACGTCTTTTAAGTTAATTATCTGTCCTTTACGACATGTATCTATACAATCTTTAAGTAGATTGTAACCAACACTACTATCGTTTTTACCAAAGACTTTCATATCACTAACCCATATACGTCTTGCTGGTTGTTCAGCTAGCCAGCGTAATGCTGGACCATCTATAACATTACCTCTACCAGAATGTATACTTAGGTAATCATCATCAACACGTAGTCCATTCTTAGCAATAATGCGTAAGTCACCGTAGTCACCACTACCATTGTACATAGCAATGTTAACTGCAGGTAATATCATCATAATATCTAAGATATCTTTACCACTAAATCGCATTGAACCAGAAGCATCAATCAATATTGTGCCACCTTTGACACGTTGTCTTTGCTTGAATATCTTCTTGTCAATACAATATCTGTTAATGTATTTAGGATTGTAACCGTAATCTTGTGGTCTATATTCTCTACCATTTTTTAATCTAGCTTGTAAATTAACTGTTAATGGCGGCTCATGCATTCTCATTTCACCCCACTGACCCATGCTAGAAGTAGTATAATATTGCATATCCTTCATTAGTTCACGTTTCATACGTTGTTCTAAGTCTTTAGCAGAACCAATACCACCTGATTCCTGTTCAGATTTATCAGAACCTTTGCCATCACCTTCACCTTGACCTTTTTTAGGCATAGGTTTAAATACATATTTTTCATCTGGACGTTCATCCATTTCTAATAGTATTGACAAAAGTTTTGCTTGTCTTTTTACAGCAGCAAACGTAGGTAAATCAGCTCGTCTATCATCTATAAGCTTTCTCATAAACTTATATACTTGACTATAAACAAATTGATATTCCATACGTCTTGCCTCAGTAAAACGCATATCATCTGCACAGTTATTAAGTACACTTAAGTACCATTGTGCTCTACCAGTTAAATTAGCACTCGTAGAGTAATATGCACGTGGATGTTTTGTATCAATCCATGTAACTAAATTAAGAAAACAAGTAATAAGTTCTGAAATAGAACCTTTGTAGATTGTATTAAGTACTTGCATATCTGTAAACTCTTGGCATACATAAGGGTCTGTTATACCTCTACCTGAATAACCAAGTAGCCAATCAATACGCATACGTTCTAGTATTTCTACAGCTTCTTGTCTTACATCTGGACCAAATTTACCTAATGTTTTAGGTGACCATTTAGCACGACCTAACTGATGTCTACGTATCATACGACTGTGATTAACACCACATGCTTCGCATTCTCTGTCAAGTGGTACAACCATTTTGTTGTTAACATTATCAGTACGTGGTACTGAATTAAGTTCAGTTGTACCATAAACAGTCCAGTCTTCACCAGTTACAATTTCTGGATATGGATAAGCTTTAGTCATTAGCTTTAGCTAGTAGTATTGCGTCAATAATCTCCTCAGATTTATCAGCAAATATAAGTTTAGCTGCAACTTCTTGACTGAAGTCTTGGTCTTTAAGCATGAAAAATTCTTTCCATGCACGTATAGATACACGTTGTTCTGGGTCATCAACTAACGTAGTTTCGTTGATAACTTTATGCCATTCAGTAGGAAATACAGCCAAAGCTTTTGGATGTATTGTATCCATATTAATCTTTACTGGGAATCTATCTTTGAGTGCCAAAGGTAAACTCTCAGGTGGACTATTAGTTGTTGCGATAACCTGGAAACCATCTGCTGGTCTAACAGTTTCTCTCTTATCATTGTTAAGAGTAATACCTGCTATTTCTGGGTCATCTAAAATTGCATGCAGAAAAGTCATAGCGTCTGGTGATGCGTGGTCAATCTCATTGATTACCAATCTACCGCCATGTCGCCATGCCTGTATAGCGATACCGTCATGCCATTGAAAGCCACCATCTTTACTTGGTTTATAAAAGCCTTCTAAATTAGCAGAAGCAGTATCTTCTGTCATTGTAATTTGAAACACATTTGGTTCGCCAAACGCATTTATAGGTTGATTTTGCTTTACAGCACTATATGTTTTACCAGTACCTGGTGGCCCATATAGTAATATTCTATTTGATACACTTATTACATTGTCAAGTAATTCCCAACAATTCATTTTGTACCTTCCTTTCCTTCGTCTATATCTTTTAAGAACTCCTCAGCTTGGTCACCCAAGTGAGAAGCATGTTCCATTACATCATTCAATGTGATATCGTTCATACGTTGAGCTTTATCATACTGAACAACTTGTATTGCAGATGCTGGATGCATTAGCCAGCTGCTAAATACACCATTATCTATAGCTTGCTGCCTAAGATTATCTATCTCATCTTTAGTAAATATTTTCTTACCTACTAATGATGGATGAGTATTAATATAATCTGTCATCATTTCTGCTTTGTTTACCATATCAATAGTTGTAGCCATAGTTACAGCTTGTACTATATCCTTAGCTTTTAGCATTACACGAACAGTTCTAACATCATCATTATCATGTTCACCTGGCATATCTAAGTATGTTAAGGTAACCATAAACTCAATGTCATCTTGTTCTTTTACTTCTAAGTAATCGCCTGATGGCATATATCTCCTTTCTATTTTTATAGTATGTAAGCCTTTGGCTCATAAAGAGAAAGGCTTACACACATTAGTCGCCAGTTATGCAGAGTAGACTGGGCATGAATACACATAACTAGCTTTGCATCTATGAATTGTAGTTGTAGATATTTACATAGTTTCTAAAACATTCATAGATAGCTTGTAACACACAACTTAGACACTCGCCACCATGGGTTCTTATTGTCTGTTAGCCGATAAATCGAACTGCAAGTGTTATGTGCTACAAGCTACCTACATTTTGGTCTAGTGGCTAGTAAGGGGAAACAAACTAGCAATGTAAGTAGCTCTGCGTTTCAATCACAGGGTTGCTGCATTGACTTTAATCGTGGTCACCACAATCACATTGCATATCTGGTGTAATTTTGCTAGCTAAAGCTAACAAAGCAACTTCCATTTCATGTCGGTTGCACCATATCTGCACGTGTTCCATATCATTAGTTAATCCTACTGATATATCTTGCCATTCCATTGGGCTATAGTGTGGTGGTTTAGATTGTAAACATTCACCGCAATGACCATATTGTACTATTAAGTTTTCTTTATATGGCATTGTCTATACTGCTTCTCATATCCTGCATATTATTTCTATATTCATTAAACAATTCTTCTGCATTTTCTATTGGATATGTGTCTGATTTAACTTCTTCTTCAAACTCTATGTCATATGTATTTATCATAGTTAAATTAAACTTAGTACATATGTCATGCAATAAAATAAATGGTTGTCCCCATGCACTTTCAAACCAAAAGTGTAACGTTCTAGTATTACCATTAACTTCGTCATCTATTAGTTGAGTATCCATGTCACCCCATTTAGTACCCCAGTAGTCATACTGCCAACTAACTGGTTCATATGTACCATACTTTTCTATGAGTTCATCTTTAACCATATCAAGCATAGGTCGTACACCATCTTCATCTTCATACCATACGTTGTATCTAACACCATCAATAGTTCTAGCACCTTGACATAAGTTAACTAGCTCTTTAGGCATAGGATTACATTCAGCAAGTCTGTAATAGTACTCACCATTATCATTTTTCTTTGTAATAGTATTTAAAAATTTAGTAATATCTTCTGTATTACCTGTAATTTCAACGCTATTTCTACATATATTAGGCATTATTCTTCCTCTCTAAGTTCTTTAATCATCTCATTAATTTCTTGCATTTCTAATTTAACAGCATCAGATACATTATTATCTGGGTCAAATACAAAATTAGTAAATCCTTCAAGGACTTCTTGTTTAGATAATAAAGTTGCAATAACTTTAGCTTGAAATGATTGATTGTTATTACCCATTTCTTCAATTAATAACATTTGTACATCTGCTAATAATGATATCTTTTTAGATAAACCATCTACTCTAGCTAATAATTTTTCCATAGTTATTCTTCCTCTTTTTTATTTTTAGTTACAGCTTTATCAATTTGATATTCAATAGCTTCATTAAGCATTGCACACCAACCCTTGACTTTATCATCAAGTCCTGAGTAATTGTTAGCCGCATTATGTGTATCTGCTAGTGCCCATTTAATAACAGTACGTAACTGTGCATTAGTTAGATTATCTAGCTTGTCATCAATATCCATATGTTCCCTTTCTTATTATTAATAGTAAGTTCTTTTCTATTTTTCGTAAAGAAAAAGAAAAGAACGCCAAGTATTCATTTAGATAACGTTACATTTAAAACAAAGTTCATCTTCTTCTAATGGATACTCTGTGTATTCTAAACATTTGTAACATTGTGGGTAAGGTTGTCCAGTTGGGCTACTCATTTTAAATCGTAATCCAATTCAAATCTTACCTGTATTCTATCCTTAATTGTACGTTCATTTTCTTTCCAATATATATAGCTTGGATACATTGGATGTTCTTTAACGTTTTGCATTATCTAATCTCCTTATTCTTTCTTTGATTACATCATCATTACATTTGTCACAAACTCTACCTTTATATAATGGACTACCATTGTGTCCATATTCAAATTTATTAAGACACCAATAGTTACTACATTTAATCATTGTAACTAACTGCACTAATGTCTAATTTAAATTGTGGTGGTAGATTTTCTAAGTGTGTTTCCGCCATACGTATAGCTTGGTCTTCACTTGATGCTGTGTATGTACGTTCACCTGTAAAATATATTTTATATTTCTTAGTCATTGTCTACTACTACTACCTTTCTAATTGTATTTTTACCTTCGGCATAAGCTTTCATATGAAGCTGTGCTTCACGATATGAATAACCTCTGCGTAAACATTCCCATAATTGTTGAATAATTTCTTCATGTTCCATTATTCCTCCTCCATAATTATTTTATGTTCGTTTTCCATCCATTCCCAATCGGTAACAGAGTTAACTGCGTAAGTATAATCATCCATTATTCTTCCTCCATTTCATTTATCCAATCTTTTAGATACATATTTTCTACAACGCTAACAGCATCATCCCAATCTTTTGCATCAAACCTTACAACTATTTTATAAGTAGGCATTATTCCTCCTCCATATATGGTTCGCCAATAGTTTTAATAGCAGTTAAAAAATACGCCTGTTGTTCTGGTGTTAATAAGTCAAACGCTACGTCTATTTGTCTACGTAATACTTTTATAATTGCTATTAATTTTTTAATATCTGCAATCATTATTCCTCCATTTGACTTTGATGATTTAGAATTCTATTCCATTCATCTTGGGTTACACCAGTTAAAGCAACCTTTAATCCTTTAAATAAATCCATTAATTCTGGGAAATATATATCATCTAAAGTTTCGCTACCTTTTTCATTAGTCCAAAATGTAACCGCAAAGGTATCAAACCATGTATGTATAACTGTTACTTCCATGTCGTCACCTTGGTAGTTTTTAAACGCAAGTTTTAATCCACCTCTTTCATTATTTTCGCCTTCGGTTAGTTCCTCAACTTTTACATTTGTAAAGTCAAAGTTAACTTCCTCTGCATATGCTTTGATAGCATCTGCACTGTCTGTGTATTGTCGCATTTTATTCCTTTCTATCGTGTCTAGCCAACTTAATATGTTTTACTTTATTCCGTGCGGAAGCTAGACTATTGGTATAATATACCCAGCAGTCCATAGAATAATCTATAGACTGCAAGCTATACACCGTATTTGTTATACAGATACAGTATCTTCTACCGGTGCAGTAGTTGATACAGTTCCTTTCGTATCTGTAGTATTGTTATCTGCAGTAACTTCCTTCTTTACATAGTCTGCAGACTTCCTATGTAATTCTCTTACGCAATTAATGTGTAAATAAAATGGTATCTTTTCTAAGTTACCATCAATAGGGACAGATGCCCAAGTTCTATCACGCCATGCTTCAATTGGTGTATGACATACACCGCAATCAACTGGCACATATTCTTTATTCATATATTTCCTTTCTTTATATATATAAAGTCTTTCTTTACTTTCCCTAAAGAAAGAAAGAAAGACACAAATTTTTCCATAATAATTAAAGATACGCCAATAATTAAGTGGTCGAAATGTCCATGACTTAATTCCATTTGGATGAATGCCAACATATTCATGTCGGCACTCATCATATTGTGCGTAACTTTAGAATGGGCTTTCATCAAATGCATAGTCATCAACTACTTTTATACCCAATGCTTTGGTATCACTTTCGGCTAATCCATTAGCTTGATTATCATACCAATCTTGTATGCCTTGTAGTAAGGCACGTTCAACTGTACTCATAGTATCGGCATTAACATATTTACCAATTTCTGCCAATGCTTCGTTTAATTTTTCAACGTTTACGTAATTCATAATTTCCTTTCTTAAAATAACGTATCTTGTTTATTTAGTTTCTTTTGATATGTCCAGGATAACTTGTGAAAATGCCATACATTTTCGCCTAAGTTATCTATCTTACCTCCACATGTCTTGTGCAAGTATGCTGGAATAGATATACCTTTGCTATGCAAATGTATTTGATATCTGTCATTATCTGCGACTTCGTCTTGACAATAACCGCAGTATACAGTATTAATTCGGCCTTTCATGTAGTAACCAGTCCTTCCTAATGAGAAAGGAAGTGTCGGTTATGAACCGACAACTTCCTTGGCTGCATTGAATTCCTTCCAATAACAATCTCTGTGAATTGCTAAAGCGTAGGTTTTCGGCATACCTTTCTCATCTTTCTTGTATGTTTTGTTAGCAGTGTCCCATGATAAATCATGAACTCTACTACCTTTGCTTGCGAATGCTTCACCGCACAATATACAATTAATCATTATCTCTCACTGTCCTTTCTGTCTTTAAGAGAAACTCATAAAGAGTTTCTTAAAGACGTTAGAAAGGCGTGAGAGTAAGATTAATATATTGTGTCGGAAGCATTAAGCAAAGAGTAGAGTTAGATTTATCGGACACCTAACAACATACAAAAGATGAAAGGTAGCCGACTGTGCAAGCACAGAGATTGAATTAGGTAGTGAAATATCTAGTTTATATTACCATTTCATTATAGGGATAGGGTATGATATTTCACTAAAGAATACCCTGTATTCTTGTCATACTGTAGTAAATAGGTTACAGATTTCCATACTCTAGATTAAATCTAAAGTATAGTGTTCGGAAATCTGTAATCCTATATACAGTATGACTACCTAATGTCAATCTAAGGTGTTCTATAATATAACGTAAGGTCTAAAAAATATGTTGGTAATCTTTCGTACAGATAAAAGCCTTATAGTAGTTGCCTTTCTGGGCAGGAGCGGGCATTGTATGTACCAGTCCTGACTAAACCTTTTTTAGTGTTCTTGGGTACTGCCTTTGTCTTTCTAGTGTACAGTTTTACCTGTGAGCAGCTTTTGATGTCCCGGTCACCGCTTTACCTGTTACAAAATACTAGGGTTTAGTGTTTGTATTTAATGGAACTATAGCATATAATTCTCACTATACAAACATCTATGGAAAGTTAGTTAATAGTGTCAAAGAATGTAATCTGTATAGCAGAAGGTTGTCGTAAAAAATTACGAGGTAGACAAACAAAATTCTGCTCAGGAACGTGCCAGAAGCGTCAATTTGCACGTGACAAGCGACATAATGACAAAGTGGACACGAAGCCCATTAATAAAGAGTATAATGCTGATACAGGCGATTATGCTTCTGTACGCAGAGGACAGTATTACCGAGCTTTCGTAAGCGAAGGTATAGCCGAAGAAGTTGCAACTGGCGATATGACAGTAGCAAACGCAGCTTCCCTCCTTGGCTGCACCCCAGCTACTGTCAGTCGCATGCTCGCTGCCTACAAGATTGATAGTAGAAACGAAATAGCAGCAGAAGATTGGGAACTATCAGCCGAAGCAGAAGCTGCATTAGAAAATTTTTCGAACTTCCGACACAAGTATTTCCGCACGGAGCTTGGCAAACACTATGACACCGCAGATTTTCACACTAACTGGATTAATAACATTATTGATTCTATAGAACACGGTAAAGAATTATTAATACTGTCACCCCCACGACATGGAAAAACAGAGTTATTAATACACTTTGCTGTATATCAGATATGCAAAAACCCTAACGTACGTATTATGTGGGTAGGTGGTAACGAAGACATAGCTAAAAATGCATTATCTGCTGTACTTGATGTACTAGATACTAATGAAGAACTTAGAGAAGATTTCTGTCCACCTGGTCAATCATTTAAACCAGATAACAGGTCAGGTAAAAACTGGTCACAAAACCAATTTACTGTAGGTACTAGAACAGTTGCAGGTATTAAATCACCTACTATGGTTGCTGTAGGTAAGGGTGGTAAAATTCTATCACGTGACTGTGACATAATTATTGCAGACGACATTGAAGACCACCAAACTACTATGCAACCTGGTGCTAGAGAAAGTACAAGACAATGGTGGACAACTACATTATCAAGTCGTAAAGAGGAACACACTGCTGTTGTTGTTATTGGCTCACGTCAGCATCCTGATGATTTATATAATCACTTACTTGAATCAGATAACTTTACAAGCATTGTAGAAACTGCACATAGTTTAGAATGTCAATTACCAGAACATTTAGAAGAAGAACATACTGATTGTATGTTATGGCCAGGTAAAAGAACTTACAAATGGTTAATGTCACGATTACACTCTGCTGAATCTACAGGTGGTAGACAAACATTTGAAATGGTTTATTTTAATCAAGCATATGTAGAAGGTACACAAATCTTTACTATGAATATTATTGACCAATGTATGCGACCTGACTTAGTACTAGGACAGGTATATAAAAATTTATATTTAGTTGCTGGACTAGACCCTGCATCAAGTGGCTACCAAGCATCGGTATTGTGGGGTATAGACCAGTACAGAGGTGAGTTGTATTTAGTTGATTTAGAAAACAGACGTGGTGGTGGTATTAGAGCTGCGTTAGACCAAATGGCAATATGGTTACACGAGTACGATTGTAGACATTGGATAGTAGAAGAAAACGGATTTCAATCTGCTATACGACAAGATGCTGCAATAAAAGAATTTACATTACGTACTGGTATAACTGTACAAGGTCATTTAACAGGTAAAAATAAACATGACCCATTGTATGGTGTTGGTGCTATGGCAGATTTGTTTGAAGATAAAAGAATACACTTACCTGTTGGTGATGGAGAATCTAACGCTAAAGTACAGAAATACAGACAACAACTGTTATACTTTGATGGAAAACCTGTTTCTAAACGAAACAAAGAGAAAACTGACATAGTTATGGCTAGTTGGTTTCCAATGAAAGTTTTTAGGCGTATGCAAAAAGAGCATACTGCAAACATAGGATTAGATTATAATCCTAGTTATGGAGATTATAAGATGACGGAGATAAACGAAGCACCATGGGCATAGAAAATTTAGATGTTAAAACTTATGACGAGATAGTTAGAAACGCTGCTGAACTTACATCTGGTAAGTTAGTACAAGAAAGACAAGTACAAAAAGCTAGAGTAAAAGCTATTCTTAACGGTGGTGCAGATGGTATTAAAGCATTACTAGGCAATACAATGGAAACATCTGATGCTGATTTATTACCAGCACCTAACATGTTGCAATCTGGTATTGACCGACTAGCACAAAAGATTTCAGGTATACCACAAGTTAGAGTTGATGTACCTAATGAAAATGATTCTACTAGAGCTAAAATGCGTGCAGAAAAATTAGAACGTATTGTAACTAACTATGATGATAAACAAAATTTATTAAGTCAATTACAACAAGCATCAAGATGGTTACCTGGTTATGGTTATTGTGCTTGGGTTATTACAACTAAACGTGATACTAATGGTTTCTTTTATCCTAGTGCAGAACTACGTGACCCTTATGATACTTTTGTAGGTAACTTAGGTCCTGACCAACAACCAAGAGAAATGGCTGTTATTAGACGTGTACCTAGATATAAACTTGCACAAATTTATCCAGAGTTTGCAGAACAAATTTTAAAACAAGATGAAGATGCTGAAGAAGCACAAGATAATGCTACACCATTTTTGTCTTATGAAAATAACAGAGAACAAGCTTGGGAAGATAATACATACTCTGGTGTAAGAATTATTGAATACTATGACATGGGAGGTACATACATTGTATTCCCAGAACGTAATATGATTTTAGATTTTATACCTAACGTATTATCTACTCCACCATTTGTATTTATGAAACGTGTATCTTTTGACCAGCTTAAAGGACAATATGACCACGTAATAGGTTTGATGGCAATGATGGCAAAGATAAACATTATGTCAGCAATAGCTATGGAAGATAGCGTATTTACAGAAACTAACATATCAGGAGAGATAGAATCCGGACAATATAGAAAAGGCAGATTTGCGGTTAATTATCTAGCTCCTGGTACACAAGTTTCTAAACCAATGAACAATATGCCATATCAATTGTTTCAACAAATAGATAGATTGGAAAGACAATTGCGTATGGTAGGTGGTTATCCTGTAACAGACGATAGCCAATCTCCTAATAGCTTTGTTACTGGTGCTGGATTATCTGAACTTAACAGCACTATGTCACTTATGATTTCCGAATATAGAGATATTATTAAAGCAGCTATGGTAGAAATGGATGCTAAAAGATTAGAGATGGATGTAATACTATCTTACTCACAAGGCATATCTAAAAAACCTATGGCTGGTTTTCTTAATGGTGCAGCTTTTAGTGAAAATTATAACGTATTACAAGATATTGGTGGTGACTTTAAAACTAGACGTATCTATGGTGTTATGGCTGGTTTTGATGAACCACAAAAAATTGTAACTGGATTGCAATTGTTACAAGCAGGTGTTATAGACGTAGAAACATTACAAGATAATATTGATGGTTTAGAAAACATAGCAAAAGTACAAGAACGTATACGTAAAAACAAAGCTGAACAAGTATTGTTTGATTCTATACTAGCTAGGTCTGCACAAGGTGACCCTGCAGCTACAATGGCTGCTATAGCTATTTATGAGTATCCATCTGCAATAACAGAGATTATGAAACAGTTTTATACACCACAAGAACCTCAAATGACACCTGAACAAGAAATGATGATACAACAACAAATGATGCAACAACAAATGATGGGTGGACAACCTTCAATAGCAGGTGCTTTAGGTGGTGCATAATGGACGAATATTATGAAGATACTTTTTGGGAAACTATATACAATGAATATGGTGTTGTTGATGAAATTGATATTATGGGTGATGGTGTTAAACAAATTATATATCCAGCACCAGGTATTATAATTTTATTGACAGGAGAGTTTTATGGCGAAAAATAGACGAGGTGGATACAGACAACCTAAAAAACCTGCTCCAGTAGCTACACAAGATAGAAATAGAACTGATGGTGGTGCAGGTAGTACTAAACAACCATTAAGAGATATGCCTGGTTTACCTTATGGTCAACAACAACAATTGTTACAACAGCAACAAGCTGCTCCCCTACCAGCACAAAGACCTATGCAAATTGATATGAACCCTCCAAAAGAGGAAGTTGCACGTCCAAATGTGTTTGCACCTACAGAAAGACCAGGGGAGTCACCTACTGCAGGTTCACCATTAGGAGATGGTTATACTCCACAAGTAAATATTGATGATATGGACTTAACACTAATGGCAATGTATGAAGTTAGTAAATCTCCTATTATTTTAGATTTAATAAATAGAAGGTCCTAATGTACCATGATTGGGTAGATGAGAAGAATTACTTTCTTCAAAAAGAAAAAGAAAAAAGAATATATAATCAAAAGGTAGAATTTTTTAGAGAAAACCTAGGTGAAGTTGCTAGGTTTGAAGAATTAGTATCTACTCACGAATCATTACCTCTTAGAGAAACTTTTGATGCATATAACGCAAGAATACCTATAGGTTCACAAACTTTATTTGATATTGAAGATGAAATAGCTGATGAGTATTTAAAAAAACAAACAGAACTATATCAAGAAATATACGATAAATATACTCCAGAAGATTTAGAAAGACACATGGGTCTTAATTTAACTGATTTTTTTACTGGTGGTTTTGCTCCTGGTGGTACTAAACCTGGAGATGTTCAATATGGTGTGTGGGCTATGTTAGGTTTAGAGTGGGTATGGCAAACATTTGGACCATCTGGAAAAATAAATCTTGCTGGTATAGCAGGAAATGTTTTTGCAAGAGGAGAACCATATCAAAAAGGTAGATTATTAGAATATCGTTCTGCTTTATCTAAAGCAGATGAGTTGATGCAAAATGGTATGTCACTTGCTGAAGCACAAGATACACAATTTATTGATATTAGTAGAAGTGAAGTTCCTGGTTTAGGTGTAGACCAAGGATTTTTTGGTGAAGCTAAAAAAGAATTACTTATAGCACAAGAAGCTTGGTTAAAATCTGGTGAAACACGATTAGGTGCGTTATGGAATGCTGTAGCACGTAATGGTGTTTTGTCTAAAGAACACGATATATTTGGTATGAAAATAGGTAAAGTTGATAAACCTGTAAACTTTGATAGAGATGCACTAGCAATGTTTAGACCTGTAATAGCAGAAGATACTGCTATGTATGCAGATTTAATAGAACGACAATTATCACCAGAAAAAGCAAAAGAAATAGTTTATAACACTATTGGTAAACCTTTAGTAGCTCCTGATAAAGATGGTGAAATATTTTATACATCTCTTAATAGACCAAACTCAGTTAATTTTTATGCAGGTAGATTTACTAGAAACAGATTATTTGTTGCCGATAGTCCTGGTAGACATCAAGCATGGGAAAAAGATAATATTCTTTTAGAATATTCACCAGGTAAATTGTATGCATCAGAAATATATATACCTGGTTCTAAAGAATTTGCATTTGCTTCTGGTGCTATTGACATAGTACATCAAGTACCTGAATTGTTTTTTGGTGGTGTATTTAAAAAAGGTGCAAAAATATTAGGTGCTTGGAATGATTTAAATAGAGCAAGTAAATTATTAGACACAGGTTCATTAGTCAAAAATGGTAAACGTATTAGTTTAGATAAAAATAAAATTATAGAAAATACATATAATTTACTTGGTAAAGATTTAGCTGAAGAATCTACACAAAATTACAGTAGACTTGCAAGAATATTTAATGGTAATCAAATATTATCTGAAGCTAGACAAGTACGTTCTGCTATTAAAGAAGCTAAAACACAAAGAAACAGAGCATTAATTTTTGGTAGGTCAAATAAAATATTTAATCCTGGTATGGATGAAGTATTAGAAAGTCCTGTATGGCAAAACATGTATACATTAATTGCATCTACACCATTAGAAAAAATAAGTTCTATTAGTAAAATGCCTTTGTTTAGACAATTCCACCCAGATATTCTTTCTGATATGTTAAAGATGGATGACCCTATGAAAGTTAAAGCATTAATAAAAGATTATGCAACTAATGGTCGTAAAGTATCTGATACTAAAGCTACATTAGGTGGAAAAAATGTTATAGAAACTAATTACATTGATAGATTAGAAGATATATCAGATGTAGGACAATCTGGAATTATTAATGCTGTTAGAAGATATGCAGCTGACCAAGCAGATAAATTACAAAGCAGTAAAAAACTACGTGACAGAATAATTGCTAAACCTTTAGATTTTATAGGTGATAGTGATTCAGCTATTAGAAGTTTAGGAAGTTATATAGGTCAAGGTGTTAGAGGTATTGGTAATACTAAAAATGCAGTTTTTGGTGGTTTACTTGGTAAAAAAGTTAAATCAGTAAAAGCTGGAACTTTAGATAGCATACCAGTTAATACAAGTGATGAAGTTCCATTACTTAAAGCTAAGTTTAGAGAATTGTTTACTGATTATGGTGATTATGAAATACAAAAATATTTACGTTTTGGTGGTGCTTATAGAAGTTTTGATGAACCATACTTTAGAAATCTATTAAGTATTGTACCTGATGCTGGATTACCTTTGTACAACAAAGCAAAAGCATGGCGACAACTTGTATCACATTTAGAAATTAACAGTGGTTTAAGAAATGAATTAGAACAAAGTACTGTAATGATGAACTTTTTAGAATTAGATTTTTCTAATAAACAATCTGTTAGACAATTTGCTAGACAATTAGCAGATGATGATGCTAAAAGAGTAGCTAATATTGTTGGTGATGAAGTAGCTTCTCCACTTAAAAAATGGGTATCAGATAAATTTGGTGCATTAGATAGGTCTGTTGTATATTCACAATCAAGAATGGGTACAACATTACCTAACCCTGGTAATAAGTTTCAAGTATTTAAAGCTAATTTACAAGGTAAGTTTTATAACGTTCCTATTGCAAATGCTTTTTTATATTCACAAATGGTTGATAATTATGCACCATTAATACCTTATCAATACATAAATAGAACAATAGGCGGTGTTTGGAAACAAATGCCTAGCCCTACTGCTAATCCAATTATTGGTCAAATAGGAAGTGACATTAAAGCATTTGGTCAATATTTAGCTAACTGGGGTGATGACGCATATAAAAATCCATATTTTGGAAAAGGTATTATTCCTAGAAAAAATTTAGAAGAAGATGTACTAACAAGAGCTATGGACTTTTATACAAGAAAAGTATTTAAACCTTTGGTGTTATTTAGGTTTGCATTTTTAACACGTGTGTTTATGGAAGAACAAGCACGTATGTTTATGGCTGGATTAAAAGGTAATGTATATACACATCCATTTCATTACATTCAATGGTTATCTAGTGGTAAAAAAATGAGCAATAAAAAATTGTTAAAAAGAGGTTATACACAAGACGAAATAGATGATATACCTATGTTACAAACTCTTGAAATGCAAGAAGAAATGTTAGAAGCACAACAGAAAACATTTTCTCTTAGCGGTCTTAGAGGTGAAAGATGGAATCCAGCTAACACAGAATATTCTATATTACCTAAAAATCATCCTGATTTAAATACAACTAAATACACAGAACATAAACTATGGGATTATTTGCAAGTTAGAACAGACCCAGTAGGTAGAAAAGTTGCTGAGTTTGGTTATGGAAGTGATGATTTAAACAAATGGATTAAATCAGAAGAAGGAATGTTTTGGCGACAAGCACAAGCAGATAAATCTGGAGATTATAAATACATAGATGATGATGATTTTGTAGACCAATGGTTGCAATCTATTGAAGGTTTTATTAGAGAACAAACAAATGACGTAATGATTGAAGGTGTTCATTATATTAAATCAGTTGATGGTGTTACTTATCGTTGGGTATTAGATAAACATCCATACAAAGGTGATAGTAGATTAAGAGATATTATGGGTAAAGGTAAAATACCTGTTGTTAAAAATGGTGAAATAGTACCTAATAAATTTGTAAACTTTTTACCTGATATTGACAAACCTGGTGGTGGTCTTACACGTAAATGGCGTGTGTTAAATAAAAAAGAACGTGGTAAAGCAATTGATGCTGGTTATAAATTATTTGATGAAGTAGAAGGTTTAGGTCTAAATGGTGGTTGGGTAAGAGTACCTGAAGAAATAGACGAAGCTACAAGAACAAGTGTACTTGATGATGGTATTAATATGATATTTGATTTGTTAATGCGTAGACCTATTGCATATTTAAACAGGTCACCTGTATTTAAACAATATTATTGGGCATGGGTAATTGACAATGTAAACAATATGACTAGGTCTTTGCAGAAAAAATATATTAGAGATGCAGAAGTTTATAAAGTTCCTAATAGTGTTGTAAAACAATTAAAAGCTAAAGCATCATTAGGTTCTAAAGAAGATGGTTGGAAAGTATTTAGTGAAGCTGATGCTATGCCTAGAGCATATGCATTAGAAAATTTAAAAGATTTATTATACGATACAAGTATTCAACATAAAATATCTGATGTAACTAGAAACATATTCCCATTTCCTGAAATATGGTTTGAGGTATTTAAAACTTGGGGTAAATTAGTTACAGAAAATCCATATCCACTTAGAGCTGGAACTCTTGCTATTAGAGGTTTAAGAGGTACAAGTGACTACACATACAATAGACAAGGTTATTTTGCACCAGACCCATTTAACCCTGACAAAGATACATTTGTAACTCCTTGGGGTGCATGGATGGGTAACTTGTTAGTAGAAGATGAACAAGAAAATATGAGTGTACAATACAGAACAAATTTAGATAGTATTAACTTATTAGCACAGTCACAAGTTCCTGGTACAAACAGATTAATTTCTTTAGCTATTAACAGAGTTCTACCAAGCAAAGGTGTTACTGGAGAAATTAAAAACTTTTTATCTAAGTTTCCTATGCCTGATGATGTAGATGACGTAGCTACTGTGTCATCATCATGGAGAAAATTCTTAGCATTTGCACAAGGAATAGATATAGACATAGAAGGATTGTGGAGAGGTGACAAAGATTTTATTAATGTATTTGAATTTTCTGAAGAAATAGATAGAGAACCTGGTGAAGATTTAACTGAAATAGAAACTATGAGAGCTGATGCAACTATTAATTTTTATAGATTTGGTATGGTTTCTGGTGAATATAACAAAATATATAAAAGAGGTAAGTTAGATAAATATTTAAAACGTAACATTGTTAATTGGGAAAAAGGTACAGAAACTAGAGCAGACATAGAAGATGCTTTCTTAGATTATTCTAGAGATAGAGCCCAAGTACATTTCTTATTAACTTTTATTGCTGAGTTTATAGGACCAGGTAATTACAAACCTGAGTATTTTATTAAAGATAAAAATGGCGTACATTATGGATTAGCTACATTATACGAATTATTTCAAGCTGAATTAGAAAAACAAAACTATGATTACACAGCAGCTTCACAAGAATTTTTTAGTAAATATGGATTAGACCACACTTACTTGTTGTCACCTACAGATTTAAAAACTATGGGTAAAGCACCTAAAACAAAACGTACTGTTTTCTTTTGGAATGAAAATGAAGATGTTAAAGATAGATTACCTAAATCATATGCATTTATGTATCCAGATAATCCTAATGAAGAAAGAACTTGGATGGAAGTTGTTAATGGTAGATATGATTTAACACCTGATGAGTATAGAAGATACATAAACGGTACTGTAGGTTTCTTTAAATACAATAGTTTTAAAGAACAATTAGATACTTTTAATTATTTATTATCACAAGAAGGTACAGAGTTAAGTGGTTCTGATGTTGATTTATTAAACAAATTAGTACGTACTGCATTAGCAACAGATTTAACAGGTTACGATAGAGATGAGTATGGACAAATTACTAATCCTGAAGCAGAAGATGTTTGGAGAGAAATTTCAGAAAAATGGGAAAAAGAACCTTTAGCTAAAGAACTTGAAGCAGGTAAGTTTATATTAGAGTTTTTACCTATATGGAGAGAATTAGAAAAACAATCTGGTGAGTACACTACTGAAACTAAAGGACAATACAATACTACTTGGTGGCGTAAATCTGAAGACCCTTATGCAATTATGATGAGAGCTAGTATGGATAGAGAAGCTAAAGAGTTAATGTCTAAATATCCTGATGGATTTTTTGTGTACTATAACATTATATTAAGATTGTTAAATGCTGATTATGCTGCATTTAATCAGATAAAAGTAAACGAAGATGATATTATTGATAATATATTTAACAAGTAAGGATAAATAATGGACCCATTTGAGAAGTTAATTAAAGAATACGCATATTTATTTGGTATAGATGGTGCTACTTGGAATGCAAATATGCCTACATTTTTTGGTCAGTATTATTATCCAGAACAAAATCGTCAAGGTGGTGTAGCTGAATCATCTGTAAGTTATGAAAAACTACAACAACTTAAATCTTATTATGATGCAAATAACTATGATGCATTTGAAGAAGCTATAAAAAATTTAGATGCAGATTACAAAGGTAGAACAGTAACTGCTAACTCTACTACACAAATGCTTACAGCTTTTGAACAAAATTTACAAGCACAATTAGAATCAGGTGCAATAACTCAGGAACAAAAAGATATTCAATTAGATATTTTTGTTCGTGGTTTACAAAATATGGTTGTTAAAAAACCTGTAATAAAACCTGGTCAAGTAGATGCTAATGGTGTACCAATACTAGATGTAGTAGAAACAGATGAGTTTGGTAATACTGTTACTACAGCATGGAGTGGACATTTTCCTGAAGGTATGGAAGGTGTTTATGAAGAAAATATGTCTTCACAAGATATTATGCAATTTCAAGATTTATTAGAAGAAACAGGAATAGTTCCTACTGGTACATTTGATAGTACTAGGGGACGTAAAAGCGATAAGTTAAGAACAGAGTTTGCTAAATTAATGTTATACATTGACACAAACTTTTATGCTGTACCTGGTACATCAGAATATAATGTTGTAAATAGCAAAGACCCTGTATATTTTACTGATGATGCTCTACTAACTGGCAATGATTTATTTCTTAAAAAATTATTAGGACATGGTTTACAAGAATACGTAAAAGATGTAGAAAATAATTTAAAAGTTAATGAACGTTTAGCTACACAAGAACGATTAGCTCAATATATGAACAATATACCTGGCGAATTAGAACGTGAAGCTGCAGTAGAAGACTATTGGATGGTAACTTATGGCTATCAACCATCACCTAAACAACTTAGTGATTGGTCTAAATCATTAGCACAATCTTATTGGACTGAATTTGACCAAATAAATAATGCTTACAATAGGTTAAAGAACATAGATATGATTGAAACACCACAAGGTACATTTCAACCAGACCCAGAACAATTTGAAGAACTTGGTATTGATTCTGCTGCTGCAGTATTTGCACAAAAACAACAAGAAGAAATGGGTGCAGAGCTTGATTTAGCTGGTAGAGCTGCTCAAAAACGTAAAATGAATTATGACGTATTACAAATGATGCTTAATACCTAATGGATTACGAATCAATAAAAGCAGACGTATTAAAAGAACTTGAATTATTAGGTTTACCTCAATCAGAAATAGATAGAATAATATTAGATTTTGATGATATAGTTACAAAAGTATCTGATGACCCTTCTTTAATGAAAAGATTAGCTACTGATTTAATTAGTGCTGCAAAGTTTCGTGCAAATTTAAAAAGTGAAGTACCTGATACTATACCTGATGAAGTTAAATCATTACAAACAGATAGTAAATCTACAGACCCATTAGGTAAACAACTATCTGCTAAAACTGCTGTATTTAGTGAAGGTGAATATGCTGGTAGAAGTATTGAAGATGTCTGGCAAAATACTGTAAAAAATAAAAGAACACCTGGAACTGCTGGTAAATCAGGTAAACCTGATGGTTCTGGATTAATTCAACCAGGAAATATGCAAGATTCTTACAATGCTTATGATGATTTATGGAAACAATGGTTTAATCAAAATCCTGATATATATGAACAAGCTGTTGCTAAAAGAAAAGAAGGATATACATTTGTAGATACATTTGGTAAAAAAGGTAACGTTAGACAAGACGAAACTATTATGCGTATTATTGATAGTGATTGGAAACCAAATGCACAAGGCGGTTCTCTTGGTGCAGCTAAATTAAATGACCCTAATGTATTTGAAACATTTATAGAAAATGCTACATCAGATGAAAAGAAAATGATTAAAGGTTTAGATGAATCAGGTAAATTAGATGATGTAGGTGGTGTTAAAGGACTTATAACTGATTTAGTTACACAATATCCACAAACTGCAAAAGTAATTGGACGTTCACTTGGTGCATTTTTACAAGGTGCTGCAACATTAATAGACCCTATAGGTGAAGCAATAGATTTAGGATTAAAACTTGCTGGCAAAGAACCTGTAGTTGGTGGTAAAAATGCTTTAAAACGTGAAGGTTTTACTTGGGCTATGTGGCAAGCATCAGCATTTGGTTATACACAGTTACAAGATATGGGAAACATTGTCAATATGACATTAGATAAAGTAGGTTTATTACCTGATTGGTATAAAGATAAAGTAGATGTACCACAAAACATGGAAGAAATTAACGCAGAGTATTCAATTAACATGGAAAAAAATAGAAGATTAGGTAATCAAGGATACAAAGCTACATCATTATGGTGGTGGTTAGACCAAGGTATACCAGCAAGATTAACTGGATTATCACCAATAGAATGGGCTATAAGAAAATATGAATATAATCAGTTTGGTGATATTACTGATGATGAAAAGAAATTTTTAGATATTATGTATGGTTATGACACTAGAATGGAAAAGAATAAAGAGTCTATGTTTGGTTGGTGGCAAAATGAATTTGATACTAATTTTAATAAAAAATACTATAATGAAGCACATATCAATGACTTTAGAAAAATTGAAAAGATTGGACCAGAGTTTGGTATGGAAGGTGTAGAAATATATAATGATTTTAAAGAGTTAGGTTTAATAGATGAGTAAACAAGACGAACTTACGATTAATGCTCCTGACGGTGCTGTACTTATTGTTATAGGAGATGTACCTGAAGAACTAGATAGGACTGGTGCTATGGGTGGTAGTTGGACTGGTAAATGGAATGAAGGTAAAGTAAGTTATAAGATAGGTGTACCACTAGAAAATGGAACTATTATGGTTTTTAATGTATCTGATGGGTATACATTAGAAACTTTAACAGGTTTTACACAAGGAGATGCTGGTGCATACCTTAACGATTTAATTGCAAATGGTATGGCATACTCAGCTACACAAGATGCATATGACCAAGTTTATGTAAATAGTTTTAATGTAGTAGAAGTTGATGCAAGTTTTTTTGAAACAGAGCTTGGTGTATTAGATGAAGATGAAAGAGCTATTATACAATCTGGTGGAAAAGTAAATCTTGCAAATCAAATAGAAGATTTTACTTCACAAGTTAAAGCTGTTAATGCTAATAAAACATTATGGAACAATAGTTTATATCAAGATATAGTTATGGAATATTATTTTAAATTTAATGACCCTAACTTAGCTGTAAGTTTAGCTAAAAATGATGGAAGATTTGGTAATGTACTTAATCAAGTAGGTATGTCTATGGAAGAAGTTAATGCTACTGATAGATATAATTCTGACCAAATGGCATTAGATAGAGATATAAAAGCTAATGTAGCATACGTAGATGATTTACTTGAAGGTATGGAAGGTGACTTAGATGATGAAACTAAAGAATGGGTTGCACGTGAATATACTTATAAAAGATGGAATGATAGATATTTACGTAGCCAGTTACTTTTAGCTACAGACCCATACTCAGGTAATGAAGAAGATTTAGATACAGGTTTTGCTTTACAATTAGCTAAAGGTAAAGTTACACAAACTGAAGATGGTGAAACAGAAATACAAGCAATGTTAGATATGTATTTACCTAAAGCACAACACGCATCTTATTTAGATAATATGAAAATGCATGCTGGTAAATATAGAAATGACCCTGAATATGCAAAAGAATTAGAAGAAGATTTAAAAGATTTACGATTTACTTTGTATCCACAGTATGACCGTAACCTTAAATGGTCAACAATACAAACTGGTGCATTAAATACAATTAATAAAGCTTGGGGTATGCAAGTAGACCCAGGTGGTAAATATGGATATGTAGTAGATAAAATAATAGATTTAAATGACGCATTAAAAGCTCAATCATTTTTAATTGACGAAGGATTAAACCTTAATATAGAAAATGTTGTTGGTAGTTTTGCTAAAGATATGATGCAAGCTTTTGGTGGTAGTATTGCAAGAAGTCAAGATTATATAGAACCTACACAGAATAGGAGAATATAATGCCTTTTATATATCGTAGAGATTTAGATGGTCGTTATGAAGTAAGCGATTATGAATACAATACACTTTTTGTTAATGATAAAGGTGAAGAAGTTAGAGGTGGTTTAAAATCAATAGGATATACAACTGACTATGAATCACTTGGTAAAAATGAAAAAGGTGTAACAGTATCTCAACCTAAATCAGGTACTGATACAAGTGGTGCAGATTATAAATATGCAATGTCTATTGCTAATACTTTGTATTCTTTTATGCCTCCAGCTGTAGTAAAAAAATTTGCAGAAGGATATGTTAAATACGGAGGAGATAAAGATTTAGCTTTAGCTTATACACGTAATACTAAAGAATATCAAAATGAATTTGGTTATTTAATGAATGATGATGGTACTTTAAAAATGACAGAAATAGAAGCTATTGGTGTTATAAATTCATATAAAAATACTTTATCAGAAGTAGGTATTAATGATTTTGCAGATTTTGAAGATAAATTTAAAGAAATGGTTGGAAGCACTTCTGCATTAGAATTTCAACAAAGAATAGACTTTGTATACAACAATGTTATTGACAAAATACCAGAAGTAAGAGAATTGTTTGCAAATCAAATGGGTATAGAAACTGATAATGCAACTATATTTGCTTCATTAATTAATCCAGATATAGAAGATAAAGTATTAATGGGTACTATAGATACAGTTAATATTGCAGCAGAAGCTACATCTAGAGGATTTGGTTATTCATTTGCTAAATTTGATAGACTTAAAAAAGAAGGTATGAATTTAGAAACAGCTAGAAAACTATATGAAACAGCTGGTGACTTTATGGGTAAAGCTGGAATGATTGGTAGAGAATTAGATTTAGAAACATTAGAAGCTGCAGCATTAGGTGACTTAAGTTCTACAAATAAAATTAAACGTATTGAAAGTGAATTACTTTCTACATATGGAATGAGTTTAGGTGCTGCACAAAAAGATGGTAAAGTTACTGGACTTATTACATAATCTGTTATAATATTTGTTAGGCGTTGCGTGGTCCGCTACAAATAGACCTGCAATCAGCTTTCAAAGCCTACGTAGAAAGCTCGTATTAAAACCGTAGAGTAATGGACTTATAGCTTGTAGCTACCAGAGAGATAAGTCAAGTGGTAAAGGTAGCACCACGGCAAGATGCCTATGGTCTTGTCTGATAGGTTAATACATAGTGGAGGTACAAGATGGAAGAATTTGATGCACCGCAAGAACATGGTGTAAAACAAATGAGAGAAACAATTGATAGAAAAGATGATACTATCAAAAAACTAGAGGCAGAGTTAGCTTCTTATAAAGATAAAGAAATTAACAATGTGTTTGGTAAATTAGGATTGTCTACTGACAAAGGTTTCGGCAAGGCGTTAAAACAAGTGTATGATGGCCCTGTAGATTTAGAGTCTATCGCACAGTTTGCTAAGGATGAGTATGGTTTTGAACCAACAGGACAGGTAGAGGTTATACCACAATCTGAACCTGAACCGGTTGTACAAGATGATGCACGTGCTAGAGTAGCTGCACTTGATGCAAATTCTACTTCAGAGATACCTCTTGATGTTAATGAGCAATTAGCTAAAGCATTACAAGGTGCGTCTGTTAAAGATTCACTTAGAGCTAGGTTAAGTGCTATGGAACAACAAAAAAAATAAGTAAAAGAATTTAATACGACACAATACGGAGGTGTACAATGGCAGAGATTACTCTGACAGGTAACGCAATTTACTCCCAGAATATTAATAACTTTTCTGGGGAGCTATTCCGTGTAGGTGGTCAAAGAACTCCTTTCTTATCTGCAACAGGTGGATTAAACGGAGGTAAGGTTTTACAATCTACTTTCTGGCAAATCCAAGCTGCTGATTCACACACTGTAAATTCTGAACCTGACAAAGGTGTAGAAGGTAACACACCAACTGAATATCTCGGTAGAGATAGAGTTGCTTACACAGGTGTGACACAGATATTCCACAAAGGTGTAAAGATGACTTACACAGCAATGGCAACATTTCAACAACAAAATACTTTCACATTAGGAGCTGCAGCTTATAATGCTTCTGATGGAGATGGTACAACATCCGCATCTACACAACTTGGACTAGCTGGTTCTAATCCAATCGTTGATGAATTTGCAGAGCAAATGTCTTTAGCTCTTGAAAAAGTAGCTAGAGAAGTAGAATGGTTCGCATTCAATGGTACTTTTGCTGATGGAGCTAATGTAACTCCAGGAGCTGGTACTAGAG
>Ga0209536_100002565_pt1 | contig 29613 bp, 20 predicted proteins | sample DeeMarSeWOR28_12_FD_187461 | JGI IMG/M metagenome (GOLD analysis project Ga0209536, IMG submission 187461) | Marine sediment microbial communities from White Oak River estuary, North Carolina - WOR-2-8_12 (SPAdes) (version 2) | ecosystem: Environmental > Aquatic > Marine > Intertidal zone >...
ACTTCGGCACACGGAGGTCATTTTTATTGAATTAACCAAAAGCAGACACTAAGAATCCAAAAAATGGGTCATCGGGAAAATTTTACTGTAATGTCACCTGTAAGTCATTGTCGGAAAAACTTAAAACAGCATTGTCCGAAAAACTCCATGGAGTGTTCTGTAAAATTACCTAAATAATACGTGGATTACAGATTAACATTGCTTTTTAATCAATTTGACTTGTTATTATTGGATGTGACGGATTCAGGGCTGAATTCAGGAATTCAAATAAACTGGGCTATGGCGCCAAAAGATATAAAATTTATTATCCCGATAAGTAAAGTTTTTGACATCTATTGTGGCAAAACGTGGACATTATTTAAGCCTAATTCAGCTACGACGTCAGTGTAATTCTTCTCATGCAGGTCAGCGAACGCTGCATGTGTCATGTGCGCTACAAGGCTGATAGGCCCATCAAGCTCGACTCTGACGTAACCGCCACAATCACGTGAGCGTACGAGCGTAGCACGAATTATGTTTTCACCCTTGCCTGTATAGCGGGATGCGGGCCCGACAAGCAAGTCTTCCGGGCGAATCATGAGCATCAATTTATTGCTGTGTCGGCCTGCTACTTGAAGCTCAATACCTCCAAGTTTAACCCGGGTATCCGAATCGCGGGCGCCCCGGCCGATAACTTTCGCGCAGAAAATATTCTCACACCGCATAAAGCGGGCGACGAACTCACTCGTTGGCTTGCGTAGCAGTTCATCCAGAGTGCCAACTTGCTGAAGGAGACCATCGTGCAATATGGCCGCACGGTCCGCCACGGAAAATGCTTCTTCAAGATTATGACTCACATGAACAGTCGTCAGGTCGAGCCGTCGCTGAATATCCGACAGTTGGGCGCAAACCTGCTGCCGGGTAACCTCATCCAGAGCACAGACCGGCTCATCCAGGAGCAGAATCTTCGGCTTCAGAACCAAAGCCCGCGCCAGGGCGACACGTTGTTTTTCACCGCCGCTGAGACCATCGATGCTTCGTGACAGCAAATGCCGGATGCCCAGCAGGTCTGCGGTTTCAATGATATTCGCTTCCGCGTAACCATGGGCGCGCAGACCAAAACTAATGTTATGCTCCACGGAAAGATGTGGAAAAAGAGCGTAATCCTGAGGTACGTAACCGATGCCGCGCCTGCGAGGTTCGAGGGCAGTGACGTCACGCCCGTCGATGCTGATTCTTCCCGACCGAATTTTTTTCAGCCCGCAAAGACACTCTAAGAAAATCGTCTTGCCCGAGCCCGGCGGTCCCAGCAGGATGAAATATTCCCCCTCCGCAATATCGATGCTCAGACGCCGCATTTCGAACGTCCCGATACTAAAGGAAATTTCTTCGGTCCGAATCATAATTTCACCAGCGTAGAACCGCCGACAAGACGAATGCCCGTCACTGCGATAAGGGCTACGAGTATGAGCAGTAATGCTATTGCCAGGGCGACTTCAAGATTACCGACTGATTGTTCAAGGAAGATTGTAGTACTCAATACTTCGGTTCGCCCACGGAATGAACCGACAAATATCATCAATGGCCCAAAAAGTCCGAACGCGCGGGCCCATGTTAAGATGCCACCGGCGATGATACCGTTGCGCGCCAGCGGCAGCGAAACCCGACGGAAACTGCCCCATTGTGTGCAGCCCAAGGTCAGGGCGACGTTTTCGTAGCGCCGGTCAACATCGTCGAATGCTGTTTTTGCCGAACGGATAGCAAAGCTTGCCGCAGCAAAAAACTGGCACAGCACGATGCCTTTCGGCTGGAAAACAAATTCCAGACCAAGGTCATCCTGTATCCATCTGCCGATTACTGTCTGCGAGAAGAATACCAATAGCGTCAAGCCCACTACTAGGGGAGGAAAAACTATGGGCAAATCCACGATGGCCTCTGCAAAAATCCGGCCGGGAAAGCGGAACCGGCTCAAGGCATATCCCATAGGCACCGCAAAAAGCAAGGCAATAAAGGTAGTCATAAAGCTGGTCCAGATGCTCATCCAGAGGGCATGGAGAATAAACCGGGAAGTTAGGACCGTAACAATAGCTTCTCTATCGACGTAAAAAACATCTGTTAGAATCAGCCCCAAAACAAAAACAATGAAAACAGACACGAAGAAAAACGCCGCAGCAGAGAAGATGCGGTCACGCCAGCCTCGGACAGGAATGTTCACTCCGGTTCTCATTCCAGACCCATCAATGCTAAGAAACTACCCACCCAAACTCTTTATAGAACGCTCGCGCTTCCTGAGTTGTAAGAAAATCCATAAACTTCCTCGCAGCATCAGCATCCTTTGTGAACGATAACATTCCCACCCCTGTGCCTCGAAGCACCTGTTGCTCTTTAGGCATCACAACGACCTCTATTCTGTCCGGCTCCAAATGCTGAAAAGCCGTCCAGCCGAATGCCGCATCTACCTGGTTGTCGGCAACGGCTTCGACAATCGCGATGCAGCCGTTGGCATAATAAGAAATATTCTTTCGGATTTGATCCATCAGGCCAAGTCGGCCGGTGATATCCTCCCACAGGCCTTTGAGGCAGTCTATGACTGATACGCCTACTCGGACGCCCGGCCCGGCCATATCTTCTACGCTCTTTATATTCTTAGGATTTCCAGCGGGCACTATAATAGCCGAAACTCGACTTGCGATAAATCGTCTTTCATGTCTTTGCACGATTCCTCTAATCTCTCCATCATCAAGCAGGTACTCTGCTCCACCAATAGCAAGGTCATGGATACCGGCATCCGAAATTTCCAGCAGAAAATCATCGCCCCCCGTTTCGCCGGAGGCTTCTTCCGCAACTGGTGCAGCACAGTGCCGGCTGCATACGTCGATTTGGACATGAATACCGCTCTGCTCTTCGAACAACTTGGCGGCTTTTTCCAAAGGCGCCGCACAAGCCCTTGCACTAAAAACACGGACAACTCTCTTACTGCTGCTCTGAGTCATTCTTTGCATCTCCGGGATTAATTACATTCGAATTATTTTGATTCGTCAAATTTGTACCGGGCTCCAGTTGTTTCTGTCCTGACGAAGCAATAAACATTCTTACAGCTACTATTACCAGAAAAATGGAAAACACTTTTTTTAAAACCTGGTTTGGCATACGGGAAGCCAGTTCAGTCCCGGCCAGAACGCCAACCAGAGCGCCTAATACAATCAACAGAATAATCGTCAGGCTCATATCAACCTCGGGATTCTTCCAGTACCGAAGCGCCCCGAGCAACGTCATCGGAACCATGACCGCCAGGGCTGTTCCCTGGGCGGATTTCTGCCCGAAGCCCCAAAGAAGTACGAGCGCGGGAACAAAAACTACCCCGGCACCAAGGCCTAAAGTACCGCTGACCAAACCGGCGCATACGCCTAATACGATAAACAACCACCAGCAACCGGATAATTGAGCTAGCATGTCGGAACTCCAATAAAGTCCTTGTAATCACAATATTTCCTGTCGAACGCATTATACGGATTATCGAGCCATTCACAAGGGAAATGCCTGACGGTACATTATCAGCCAATTCGCTTCTGATTATGGAGGATCGGTGCGGTAGTTATGCTGTTTGAAAATGTCTTGTCCGCGTTGGTTAACGGCGAATTTCACAAATCCCTCGGCCAAAGCGCGGGCCTGCGTAAAAGAGAGAATCCCGATATTCACCGTTGAGATGACGTTCTCTTCGACTGAGATCGGAACCTCTGTTCCGTGCTCGCTGTAGTACCGGGCGATTGCATCCCAGACAATAACGGCATCGAGCGAGCCGGCCTGAATCTGCATCCCTAATTCGTTGACGGTCAGCGACTGATAAGCAATGTTTTTCTCGACGTTCTCCCAGGCGATATTGTTCTTAGTGAAGATTTGTTTGGTTTTTCTGCCGATGGCACAGGCTTTGGCGTCACCGATACCGAGCTTTATACCTTCTGCAAGCAGATCACGAAGATTATGAATATGTTTAGGATTGCCCTTTCGTACGAGAATGGTCGGCACAAAATAGCAGACAGATTGCTGCGAGAGAATCATGCCATCCTGTGCGGCCTGATCTATGTAGTGTTTATCGCCGGGCATATAAAGATCGCCACGCCGTGCCAGCTTTATTTTCGACAGTAGCACCTCGCTACCGGCATAGTCCGTAACGACTCTCACGCCATGCTCGCGCTCAAACGCTTCGGCTATTTCCTGCACAGGCGGGCGAATGCCTGCCCCGCAATAGAGCATAAGTTCCTTTACTGCCGAACCCGCTTCTTCAGGCTTCTCAGCCTTGCAGCCGAACAGCAGGACGGTTGTAACAAGAACTGCAAAAAAAGTTAGTTTTTTCAAAGTACTACCTGCTTACTTCACTTAACATAACCGTGTTCGGCGAAAATCTCAGGGCCTCGCTTTCGGGCAAAATCCATAAATTGCTCCAGTGCATCGGGCTGTTTTGTATAGCTCAATCCCATGATATGCACGCGTATTTCCTGCTCGTACTCGTAAGGTGTCTTAACAATCTCAAGGTTATCGGCGAATGTGTGTGCCACGCCGTTCCACATAATCCCCGCATCGACTGTCTGGGTATCGAGAAAGGTGCCGATGTTACTGTGTCCTTTGGTCAGGCGGTTCTCGACATTCTTCAGTACGGCATCTTTTATCCCCTTCTTTTCAAGCAGTGCAAAGACCATCTCCCCGGCCGTTGAATATTGTGGATCGGTCAGCGCGACCTTCAGGCCTTCTCGTGTGAGATCTTCTATACTCTTGATGCCTTTGGGATTACCTTTCTGCACAACCAATACCGGAGCAACAAAACCGACCTGGACATCATCCTCCAGAGCGTCGGCCTCGCTGGTGTAATCCATGTAGGGATCGTGGGTAATGAAGATATCGCCCTTGATCCGGGCCTTAACGTGGGGCAGAAGGTCCTCACTGCCCCCGACGCTACGGACGGTTTCAATACCTGTCTGGGCCTTAAATTCCGAACACAACTGGTCAGTCGGTGGAACAAATGAACTGCCGCATAAAATCACCAATTCTGTGGTTTTTTGCTGCGGCTCTTTCTTGCTGCAACCTATGGCCGGCATAAAAACAAGTAAACACAAAAACAACAGTAGTAAGATTAACCTTAATTTTTCCATGTTTTCAGTTTTCATTTTGTGTTCCTTCAATTTATTAAGGTTTATATTGTCGCCATTAACTTTTACTTCCCAGACACAGGATCTGTCCGTCTTCGAGACTGACTACGACACGACCGTGGCGATCTATTGCCAGTCCCCAGGTAACAGGAGCTGTCGGTATTGCCTGAGACCAAAGGACATTGCCGCTTTGAAGATCCAGGGCGACAATTTCCGATTTGCAGGCCACCACGACAGCACTCCTGCAAACCGCCATAGCGACGCTGTCTTTACAATTGTAGTCCCACGATGGCTTGTCCTTAATTCCGAGCCTGCTCCAGTTAATGTTGAAACGATTGCCAGGATTTGCCATCTTTGCTCTGAGCAACTCTTTGTCGAGCTGATCGAAGCATAAAATCTTTTTATTGTTCTGGTTACTCACCCAGACAACGTCGCGGCCTCCGATCGATGTAAGGAAAACCTTATCAAAAACGGTAGCATCGTAAACATCGTATTTAGGGTGGGCGTAGAAAGGTTTGCCGCAGGCTACTACCTGGTCTGCGAGCAGAGAAAGCTCCCAGCCGCGGGGAGCTTGAGAGGCTACAAGGTTGTTTTGTACAAGCGCTCGAACCGTATTGTCATTGTTGAGACATTTTCCATTTGCAGCGTCATAGACAGCCGGCGAAACTGCGTTACCCCCGGCAAGATAAAGCTTGTCGTTATAAATCATCATATGACCATGCACGCTGATGCCTGTCCGTGCCTGCCGGTTAAGATGGCCGGATGTATTATTCTGCCACTTTATCTGTCCGGTCGCGGCGTCCAGCGCATAGACGTAAGTGCCGTCATAGTTGACAATACCCGCTGCGGCATAGGCTATACCGTCCTCAACCAGCACGCCGCTGGCGGCCGGCCAGGTGGACAATAAAGAATCATAAATAGGAATTTTACGCTGTGCCGGAGCGGCACGGAATCGCCAGAGCAGCCGGCCTGTTTTTGCTTCGAAGGCATAGACCCATCCGTCACCGGAGCCGACAAACGCGCGGCCCTTCCAGATGGTAGGGGCTATTCGAACCGCACCGCCAGTATATGCATTCCATTGCAAATCACCGTTGGCGGCATTGAAGGCCCTGACGATGCCGTCGGGACCACTGACAAACACTAACCCACCGGCGACAACCGGCGCCGTTGGTAGAGGAATCGCATCGGAAAATTTCGCTTTCGGCTCAAACCGCCAGAGTAATTTGACTTCGCTGGGAACAGCCGCTTCAGAAGTGGCGCTGCCTTTATTGTCGGCACGAAAAACCGGCCAGTCGGCCGGGGACTCGGATAAACTTGCTACCTGCGTTACATCACCGGCACCTTTCTCCAGTCGCTTCTCTTCTGTTGCCGTTGAATAAAAGTCGAAATCTCCCGCCGGAGCTAATGAGGTAATACCATAAAGCGTGAGCTGGCAGTCGCATACCGACGGCCACCAATATAATAGGCCATTGGCTATCGTCACGCCGTCATGGCACTGAGGACGCATTGGAGAAATAAGCTGAGGGCTACCGCTCGCCACATCAAGGCGTGTGGAACCACCGCTTGCACGGTAGAGAATCGCATCAGGCGATCCCGTGGGCCGGGTGCATGCACGACGGCCTGTCTTAAGCTCAGCCAAAACCTTACCGGTCAAGGGATCGAACTTCATGCTTAAACTGCCCACATCGTTTTGGCCGCTAAGGCCGTAGAGTCCATCTTCCCGCAAAACCAGTTGGAAGTTATTGTAGGGATGTTCCCAAAGGACGCTGCCGTCTTTGGTTGAGACGGCAAGAAGCTTGTTTACCTGCGGGCCGGAAAAATATAGTGCTTCCTCGGAGCACTTAAGATAACACGTTGTTCGCCAATTTGTTCGCCAGTCCTGCCGGTTCGAATATGGACCAAGTGCGACGAAAAGTTCTTGAGCATTATCCGGAGTCTTCCGCCAGATGACCTTACCCGTTTCGGCATCAAGACAAGCCAAATAAGCTCCAAATCGAAAGATATAGATACGCCCTTTTTTCATACACATCGCCCGACTGTCTATGGGCTCACCTTCTTTATAGCTCCACAGCACTTTTTTTGTATTCGGATTGATGGCCAGCACATTTCGACCGAAACCCCACGGATGTATCCGATAAGCTTTTTGGCTGTCTTCAATACCGTCAGGCTGGTTAAATCCCTCTGATATAGGATTCCAGGGCCAGCCATGGTTTTCACTCCGCCACAACTTTGTCGGATCTCTTTGTTCCTGCTCGCCCATAAGCGCATAGAGCACGCCGTCCTCGAAGCCCATCCACTTCCAAAATGTTCCACCGGCGACGTCTACGGGTGGTACAATCTCGTCTTTAAGCCCGCCCGTCAGTGTATCTATCATTTTGCACGACTTATCGTCGCCGAGGTAAAGTGTATCCGGTGTTGCTACCATCGTATTACGATGAATCATTACACCTTCGGTCAGGTCACGCTGCCAAAGCAGCACTCCGTTATAACCGTTGAAAGCCACGAGTTTATTGAGAAATGGTTCTTCACGCTTCTTGAAAGCCACGTGTCCGAACGCCTTGAAAACACGACCGTCCGAAGTCACCGTCACCTGCGGTAGCGGTGCATATCTCGGCTCTGCCAGGAACTGAGTCAAATACGGCGCAACGATAACCTTATCCTGAGACTGCGGATTGTTGTCCGGGCCGTGATAAGGGTGGCTCCAGTCATCCACTCCTTCAGGAGAAGGCTTGATTAGAACCTTGCGTCCCAGCAGTGCTTTGCCGCCTGGGCGCAGGACTCTGATCGCTTCAGCTTCGGAAATGTCCGCTGCCGGCCCGACGGCAATCAACGCATCGGCCAGATTGTCCGCAAGATGTAATTGTACTAAAGAACCTTTCTCGATAAAGATACGATTACCGTAGAGCCCGGCCTGATCAGCGGCTCTGCACGCAGTTTGCACTTGCTCAGCGTGCGGTAATTGTAGATAGAACAAAAGTTCGCTTTGCCGCGCAAGCTGCAGAGCCCGTTCACACTCAACATCGCCGAGCACGACACAGATTCCGCGTGTGACACCGATTTGATCGAGCAGCGTCTGGCTTTGGTTTGTAGGAAAGACTGCAGTCGAACTGAGTAAAAGAAATGCAGAAGTGATAAATAGACTTATCCTTAAAGTTTTCATCTTTTTCCCTTTCAAAATATCCGTCGGAGACGTCGGTTTATTCAACCAACTGTCCACGGCTCATTTGTAGGCTGCGTGTGGCGTGTGCGGCTGCCCTGGTATCATGAGTAACCAGCAGCACACAGCCGCCGTCGCTAACATATTCGCTCAGATAGCCAAAGACCGTCTGAGCATTATCTTCATCCAGATTTCCAGTCGGTTCGTCTGCTAATATCACTTTAGGTTCATTCAAAAGAGCTCGAGCTAATGCTGTTCGCTGCCTCTCGCCTGTGCTGAGCCTAGCCGGCACATGATCGGCGCGGTCTTCCAGCCCGAAGCGACTGATTAGCTGCTGAGCTTTTTCTGATGCTTCTTTCTGCGGTATTGCAAGTGACGCCGTCATAATATTTTGCCGAACAGTAAGGTATGGTATCAGGTGGAACTGCTGAAAAACAAATCCGATATTACGAGCACGCAATCTGCTCCGCATCTCCGGGCTCAGTGTGTACGGGTCCTGTCCGTTCAGGCTTATCTGTCCATCACTGGGCCGCAAAAGTCCGCCAGCAGTCAACAGCAGCGTGGTTTTTCCGCAGCCACTCGGGCCGCGTATCGCCAGCAGTTCCCCTGGCCGGACCGAAAACGAAACCTCCTTCAGGGCAGTGACCTTGCCCTGGGCGCCGTTAAACCATTTGCTGACATTATTGAATTCGAGCATTATTTAAATTTATAATTCTCAATTATCATCTCTCAAGACGTCCGCCGGATCCTGTCTCGCTGCCACTATCGTCGGAATCCATCCTGCTATGACGGCCAGAACAGTTGCCCCTCCGACGGAGGCCAGAATTAAACCAGCCCATGATAAATCCATATCAGTCATTTGTATCTGTGTGCCTTCGCGGGCGGCACTAAAATAAACCGCTGCCAGCAATCCGGCGACAAATCCAATAGTCCCGCCTAATATCCCGAGAAAAACGTGTCGGGAGACGAACATGAGCATGACATGTCGACTGCGAACGCCAATGGCGCGGAGAATACCTATCTCTTCACGCCGGGCGCGGACATTCGTAAATCCTAAGACGGCAATCCAGACTGCACAAGCGGTCACTACTACGGGCATCAGAATGGATGCCAGGCGTTCGCGGGCCGTACGCAAGTCTTCCCTCGCAATCTTCTCTTTTTCAATCGCAATACGGGCCTGCTCTTCGACCTTGGTTCTCGCTTCCGCCCGCGCGATAACCTGTGAGCCTCTTTCAATCACCTGTGTGCCCGGCAGAATATTCGCGATCTCTTTACGTATAATCGGCAATCCTTCCTCACCCACACACAGGCACTCCAAGGCCAGAATAGCGTTGATTTGCGCCGGTTTATCCAGCAGCTCCTGGGCTTCTGCCAGGTATATCCACGCCGTGATATCGTCCTTGTTACCGCGTTCTTTGTGGCAGTCGTGCACGGTGAACTTCCGGCCCATCAGCTCGACCGTGTCACCGACTTTCATCCCCAGGCTTCGATGCAGCTCATAACCTAAGTTAATCGTCCCTTTTTTCACAGGTTGAACCATTGGTTTGACCGGATTCTTGTGCATATTTGGGACTTCACCGCGAGCCCCGACCAGGATTATCTTGCGTTTGTATTCGGGCCATTCGATTTTCTGCTGCAGGCTCGGCAGAAAATGCCGGACCGTAACTATACCGGAATTCGCCAGCTTATGTACATACTCTTCCGGCATGTATTTCGATGCGTAATCGTTGGCGTACCAATCGCTGAGATTCTGGTCTTTGGGAAGGATAACAACGTTGAAGCCGAGCTTAAGCATCGCTTTTCGGGTATCGTCCTTGAGTCGGGCCATTCTCTGCTCCAGCTCAGCGTGTTTTTGTTCGAGGAGCTTGACTGTATGAATGTCATGGATTCGCAGTAGTGTTATCGATCCGATTAACGAGCCGCTCGCCATCATTACCGAAAGCACAGCAAGTGCGAAGTTTAACTTGCGATGCAGTATCTCACGTATCAGCAGGTTCCAAATTGTCACGGATACCCCATTAAAAAAGCAAATATCAAATATTAAAAATCAAAACTGCTTCAGCTTTGCCTCAGAATGACACAAACATGTCATTTTTTTGTTCTTGTCACAGCGAGGGTTCCCAGACCAACAGCTATCAGAATAGCCGCAAGTGACACAGCTGTCATTCCAACCACTCCAAATCCACGAATCTGTTTCTGGGGTGTTTCAAGCCCAGACTTAGCTGCCGGAGTAGAGGGTGGCTGGGGTGATTCACTAATCGCCGCGGTAACAACTTCATCTGGCGCATCGGCCGGCTCTTCCGGGAACACACCTGTCAACTCCGGCAGCGGCTCTTCTTCAGCGTTCTCGTAGAATTCCTGGTAGAACTGCATCACGGAGGCATCCCAATTCTCGGCCATCAGTAAATCAACGCCGGGATTAAGCATCTTAACTTCACAGCCGCATGGGCCTGTTATAAAAGCAATGGCTTCCCGAAGATTATCCGTATTAATCCCTTCGCCAACAAGAGCAAAAAGCGCCCTGCCTCGTCCGAATGTTGGAAAAACAATCGGTTCATCAGCATACTCATCGAGGTCCGGTTCACTCTTTAGTAACATTTCAAGAAACATCTTCTCTTTAGGATCGGAACGCGAAACCGGCAAGATTGAGAATTCGTATGAGAACTCGGGAATTTGAAGCTCCTCAGCAAGCACCGGCGCCATTTCTTTTAGCTCTTTTGTGGCTGTGTTTAACTCCTGTTCGATTAGCTGCATTGCCGTTTTGTCTTTGTTGGCATTGCCTGACTCGATAAAAACCCACACTGCGGTCTGACCATCGGTCAGGCGTCGCGCCAGTTCCTGGCGCTTCGGGGATTGAATCAGTGTTTTGATTGTTGACGGCGTGAATTGGCCGCTCCAGAATGGAGCCGCCCGTCCTTTACTCCAGGGATACCAAAGAACAAGTGCCGGCAATGTTTCCGGCACCTCGATACCCAACTGGTTTTTGAGGCGTTCGACTGGACCGATATCTGCTTGCTCGGACGGTGTTGCCTCAAGATCGATTTTGGAAAGGCGTAAGTTCAGAAATTCTGTCTGTTCATCCTGCAAAAGCATAGAAGCCGGATCATCATCAGCCAGCGGGCCTTTGTGGATTAATACCCCATCGTAATAATCCGCCGGCCAGCGTTCCATTGCATAGCGAAAAACCGGCGTCGAGCAGGCATAAGCAGGAAGTGTAAAAATCAAAATGTAAAATGTAAAATGTAAGAAAGTCATTGCCGCTTTGCGGCAATTCCATAATTTTAATCTTTTATTTTTGATATTTGATTTTCCATCACAAAATCGTCTCATATTTATACTGCCCAAAAACGTCATAAAGCAGGTTCTTCATAATCACCAATACCGCCGTAAGGCGTCTCTAAGTGGACTACGATAACCGATTTGCTATTGTTTGTCAAAACAAAGCAGTTTTCCATCTTTTGACGAAAGATAAAGCCGCCCGTAGGCCGCAGCCATGCCGTCCCAGACCGGCTCAGAACGTAAATCAAGCCGTAGAACAGGTGAGCCGTCCGCCGCCGAAACACCCATCAGTAAAGCTCCATGTTTACCTTCATAAGCCGCATCCTGCTCTGATATTTTGATTTTTACCTGTGGATCTCGGGGATTTTTATACGCTTGGTCCTCGTTCAACACATCCGGTGGGCCGACAACGAAAAGTGTATCACCAGCAAGAACCATCGCCCGTGCATGTAGAGGTGGATGCGGCATAGACCAATGCAGCTTTGGCGCCAGACGTTTCTCGACGCCTGTCTGTCGGGTAAATTGCCGGTTAAAGATTGCATCGCGTCCGGATTTCTCGCTCCACTGTTTGACCTTGCTTATAGTATCCGCATCGGCATGCTTAGCTGAGCAGAACAGGTGGTTCTCCAGTACATGCGACCAGACAAAAAGACCAGGCTCGCGCCCGAAACCATAAACCCGGTCACCATCGAAGGCCAGAATCCGGCCCGCCGGCGCATATCGCCCGGCACGGAACCACCAGTTGCAGCCCGATGAAAAAGCCCTTCCATATATCCAATAAGATCTGTGCCAGGCATTGTCATCGAGGAATCCCGTTGGACTGAATAAATGGGCTCCCCGCCCCAACTGCTTGGTTGCTCTCTCGAACGGTTCCAGAGTTGGATCCAAAGTCTGAAGCCGCTTACCTTCCAAGTCGAACACCTGAGAACGCATATAAATTAATTCACCATCAGTCGACAAAATATCCGGCAAGGCTGTCGGCATGTTCAGCACATTTACATCTCTTTGCGGGCTGTGCTGATCGTTTAGAATATTCTCGGAAAGCATACGTCCAGTCTCGACGTTAAGGCGATAGAACCTTAGGCCGCCATCGAGGAAGGTTGAACGACCCGCCACAAAATAAACAATGTCATTGTTTATCAGGACGCTGCCGTGAATCGGCCAGACTGATTCCAAACAGCCGTAAGACACAAGCCTCATATCAGACGGCCCGGCCATGAATCGCCATACCAGTTCCCCGTCCGAGGCTTTAAGGCAATACACTCGTCCGTCGGTACAGCCGAATATCACGAGCCCACGATATACAGTGGGAGGCGAATCTACTTCTCCGCCGGCCGTGAATGTCCACAGCTTTCTCCCGTCCTCGATATCGAAAGCGTAGAGTGTGTGGGTATCCTTTGATGCGACATAAATCCGGCCATCGGCAATCACAGGACTTGTTATGTCCCGATCAACTTCCACTTGCCACTTTTCTGAAAGCGGAAGATTAACTTTGGATTTTGTCGCACTGCTGCGGGCAAAATCGTGACGGTAAGTCGGCCATTGGTTCGATGCCGGGTTGGACGGCTTAAGTTTCTCTCCGAATGCCGGCCCTTGAAATAAACGCTCTTTCGGTTTGACTTCTTTGCTCAATGTCCTCTGAGAAGATGGGGCCAGCGCGCAGAAACCACTAAGTTTGGAATCCAAATAACACGCGCATGGATGCGGCGGGGCGTATATCAGCCCGTTGCAGGGAATTATGCCATAGGTGCAGGCACCACGGACCCAGTGGTGGGTCTCCCAGCTTTCCCTGTGAACGTCCACGAATTCTATGCCGGTACGGGAAGCAAGGAAGTATTCGTCCGTTGCCTTGGCGCGATAGCAACGATGGTGGAACCAGTAAGTATCAACGTTGGGCGTGAATTCTCGCTTTACCTGCCCGGTTTTCGGGTCCCGACCTGTAAAGATTCCCGAATGACTTCCCCCGGCAATCTTACCGCACCAGACAAGGCCGTCTATGACCATCAGGTCTTCGGGTGAGCCTGCATGACCGGCGGGATAGTGTGGAGCCTCCCAAAGCAATGTGCCATCCTCGGCGGATAAAGCCCTGATTTTCCGCTTCAATCTTCCATCGGCGAACAGAACCACATCATCATATATCACCAGTGTCGGGCCATAAACATAGCCCATGCTTTCTCTCCTATCCACAGGTTCAGACTGCCACCTTATCTCGCCTGTCTTTCTATTCAGACATACAACCCTTTCCCAGTTATGAAAATAGACGCTTTGATTGTCAGCAGCCAAAGTCAGAGGCTCAACCGGAGACTCAATATTCCACAGCATCTTTCGTGTCTCAGCATCGATAGCAATGATATTACGCTTGTCGGGCTTAAGAAGATAACCTTCCGATTTTTTCATTGTCCGATTCTTCTCATCCCAGCATATCATAAGCTTTGGATAGTAACCTTTCGGATTCATAGACTCGTCGTTTTTCAAAAGAAACAGCGTGCCGTCGGAGCATAGTATTTCTTCAGTGAAATCGGTACCGTCATAGGTGTTCAGAATTCGTCCGCTTTCGGCATCAAGCCTGCTGACCGGGGCTTCCAAACTGAGCGTGACATATACCGAATCCCCGACTGCAACGAGTCGTCTGGGAGGCTGGGCGGGGCCATCCTTCAGAGGCCAGAGATGATTGAACCACGACTCGATGGGCTGTTCCCAGAGCACGATCCCGTTAAACGCATCGCGTGCGGTCAGACGCCACTTCGGAGGCATATGGATAGAAGCACGACTTCCCATGTCCATGATGGAAAAAATCCTGCCTTTCGATGAGACGACCGCAGCAACACTTGAGGTATACTCGTGGTGGCGTGAATACGTAGGGCCGCCGTCCCATTGAAGATGTCTCAAAGGCCCGATGGCGGTGTCGTGTGCTACGGCGTTGTTGCTCGCATCGTGCAGATAATGCGTCCACTCGTCTATATTTTCCGGCCGGGTCTTGACGGTCTTCATCCACTTGCCCCTGTCCTTGATGTAAGCGATACCATCAGGAACCAAAACGCGCATGACCTCTTTTATTGGAATATCACCGATGTTCTCCGAAACAATGAGATTTACCATGTTATCGATGTACGGCAGGTAATTGCCGCTCAATTGGTCAATTGATATTTTGCCATAAAGGCCCAATGAGCGGATATACTCGCGCGCCATTTGAACGTTCTCAGCGTTTCTGTCCAGGCCGTGGACGAGAAAACTATCGTTCGCGCCCAGAGCGGCCATCAGCCGCCCGTCGCCGCATCCGATATGTACAACGAATCCGCCCTTGATAGATGCTGCGGTTAGAATCTGTTCGGCCTTATACTGTGTCGTCTGTTGAGATTCTGCCGCTGTTAATATACACGGCATCGCCAATAGACAGGCAAGCATCCTCAAGATTCGGCATTTTTTGTTCATATCACCCAAATAGCTCGAAGATTTAATCAAGAATTAATGCAGTTATTCTATCAAAGGAATTAAGCCTCGACAACAGCATAATATCACTTTGTCGTTATTGGGTCGGCAATAAAGGTGAGTAGCCAGTTTCATTTTTATGGATATCACGTGCCTTTACCCGGAAACGGTGGGCCTGTCCTGCTCTGCCTACAAGTACTTTGTAGTACGGAGAGGTATCCCAATCCCTGCTGAAACCGGATTCTGTAGTGCATTGGAAGTAATATTCCACGCCGCCACTTGTATCTGTGGCATCTTCCGCGGTCATCTCGGCATAGTAATCCCACGTCCCGCCCCCGCCATAGACTTCGCGAGGTTCGCCGCCTTGGGCCCATTGCATTGGGTCCGGTGTCGGAGGCTGGAGATCGACGGTAACCTCTGGAGAATCGCTCGTGGTGTTTTGATTGGGTGACTTGTCGCGGACTCTTACAACGAAGCTGTACGTACCCTTGGCTAAAGATGTAGCCTGATACACTCGATCATCCTGCCAATTGCTGCTGTAAGCAGGATTTGAGGTACAGGCGAAAAAGTATTCTACGCCGCTTTCATCTGATGCAGTTGTAGCTACCATACGGATTGACGAAGGCAAGGTCGAATAAGGCTCGGTTTGCCATGTAGCCGGATCGGGACTCGGAGCTGTGGTATCCGGAGGAAGGGTTGTTGCTGAACGCGGTTCTGAGGATTCGGTTTCGGTGAGATTGGCTGTGTTGCGAGCTTTGACGGTATAAGAATATGTGGTTCCTGCGGTTAAATCTGTGTCCGTGTAAACCGGATCTTCCTGCCAGTCGCTGTCATGCCCACCATCAGAGACGCTTTCGAAATAGTACTCCACACCACTGTCGTCGGTTGAAGTGGCAATTGTTGCTGTCATTTCAATGGCGGTCCTTGAGATTGCATGAGGTTCCGCTGCCCATGTCATAGGATCGGGCTGCGGCGGTTGCTGGGGAAATACCTTCGGTTGCCAGTTGTTTACAAGAATAGCGTAATCTGCGAAATCTACTACGCCGCTCCTATCCAGGTCTTCGGCTAACGGTACTCTATTGCTCAACCACTTGTCCGTCAATAGTAACATATCGTCGTAACCTACCCAGTCGTTGGTATCGTTCAGTTCGGGATTCAGGTCGGCAACGTTGCCGACATTGGACAGCGACATACTCGCCTCGATTGTTCCGCCGTATGCACCCATATTGATGCGTTTTCCGTGCGGCCACAATTCCCCCGTCCAGTCCGAATTAGGATCATTAGGTTCACCGCCAGCATCAACGCAGAGGCTGGTTAGATTATCGTAAACCCAGCTCAGATCATCATAACTCCACCTGCCCGCTTCCGACCTGACGTGATAGTCTCCATCATCGATCCAGATGTCGTCACTTTCTTCGTTAGGCGTTTCGTTGTCGTCCCAGTAACCATTACTGACAAAGAGCGGATCGGTAATGATATCACCGGGCCCTCTCGTTGCGCCGTTACCAAAGTTCCCGCCATCGTTTAACCAAAAAGCATTATAAGAATTATAGCTTATTCCGGAAATACCTCCTATAGAGCTTGCACTGTTATGTGCAATTATGTTATTTCTAATGTAACCACACTGGCTCAATGCACCGCCGGCCTCCTCGGCTAGGTTGTTCACAATGGTATTGTTGTATACTTGGGAACAACCGAATAAACCGCCACCGTTTCTGGACCTGTTGCCGGCAATTATATTATTCGTGATTCTGCCGCGGCAATTGTTCAGCGCACCGCCTGTCATCTGGCTCGTATTTCCAATTATCCTGTTACCCACGATGTCACCTGCACAATTATAGCATGCTCCACCCCTTTGGTTTGTAGAATTGTATTCAATTATGTTGCCGATAATTGTACCATCGCATGAGGTCAGACCGCCTCCCCCGGAACTACTCGTAACAGTGAATACATTCTTTGAAATGGTGTTGTTTGATATTTCCCCGTCACAAAAAGCTATACCACTGTTGTTGTTATCTGTAATATTGCTGTACGTGATTTGTCCGTTACATTTGTATATACCACCGCTGGCATTGGAACTTATCTCATTGTACGAAATAACAGGTTTAGTATCCTCTTGCTCTCCAAGAATGCCATAACCAGGACAATCTCTGATAATGTTCTTTGAGATTGTCGGTGAAGTACCAACAGAACAGTGAATCCCTGCGCCTATTATGGCCTCTCCGCCTGTTATAGTAAAGCCGGTCAGAACCGACTGGTTCCCCTCACCAAAATCAAAATTTACTGTATAAAGCGAATTGGAGGTAATAATAGTTGATTGGACAACGTCCCGATCATCAGGATCTTCGCTCGTTAGTGTTACGGCCCTGCTTTGGAAAACAATCCCCTGATTATATGTGCCGGGTCTGACAATAATCGTATCGCCGTTTTCGGAAAAGTTAATCGCATCCTGGATATTATCGAAATCCGCAGGCCCATCATCATCAACAATTATTATTTTCGCTTGTGAACTGGAAATTAACGATAAGAATATGAGGGTAAAAACCAGCTTTTTCATCGTAATATCAGCCCTCCAGGAACTTTTTAACCAAAAATAACGACCGATTCTCTTACAAAACTCGATTAATTATTTTACTATAAAAGCACTATAAGTTCAAGCAAAAAAGCATAGCACCACCATTTCCTTGTAAAATTGTGACTACTTAGCAGAATGCTGCCGCTCGGGATCAGAATAATAGCTGGAAACTTCAGAAATAAAGCCTTTAATGCCTTACTTTTTCGGACTAATTTTGGGGCTGTAAAGCCACGGAGCATCAGACAGCTCGTAATCGACTATTTCATCGGATTTGAAGAACAGTTTAATTTCATCCCGAGCCGATTCAGGGCTGTCTGAACCATGAACGAGGTTATATCTTTGGGAGCAGCCAAAGTCCCCGCGGATAGTTCCCGGCTGAGCTTCGTAGCCGAAAGTAGTGCCGATCATCTTGCGAACTATATCTACGCAACCTTCAGCCTCCCATATCATCAAAAGCGAAGGCGCAGAAGTCATAAATTTTACCGCTGGTTCAAAAAACGGCTGGTCCTTATGGGCGGCATAGTGTTGACGGACGAGCTTCTCGGGTATTTGCATAAATTTTGCCGCGACGAGCTTCAGTCCTTTTCTTTCGAGCCGTGAAATGATCCGACCGGCCAAATGCCGCTGCACAGAATCTGGCTTGATTATAATTAAAGTGCGCTCTGTCATTCAAAATCAGTATTCGATTCTCGACTTGCGATTAGCGATCCGAAATCAGCAATCCCTGTTTGTAGCCGGCTGGGGCGATTGGCAATCGCAAATTCAATATTATACACCCTCGGCTACAATATAAATTTCCACTCGCCTGTTCTGTGGATTACCCCCTTTGTTTGGTTTATTTGCAGCAACGGGTCTGTATTCACTAAAGCCCCGTACACTCATTCGTTTTGATTCGATACCGTTACTTGCCATTACGTTCAGCACGGATATTGCCCGATGAGATGACAAATGCCAGTTGGTCGGATGCTTTGCACGTGTATCAGGCTTTTGAATAGGAATATCATCAGTATGTCCGGCAATAATCACATCGAATTTCTTGCCTTGTTCGGAGTTGAGAATGGTAGAAAGTGATTTCACCGCTTCAATTGCCGAAGCCGCTACTGTGTCACTGCCTTTGTCGAAAAGAAGGTCGCTCTTAAATTTCACTATGCCCCGACTCGAATCATACTCAACCATATCGGGCTGTTGTTTGGCGAAGTCTTCCAGCATGGTGCTGAGTTCCACAGGCAATGCCGCTCCACCCATAAGCAGTCTTTGCTGCATCGAAGCGATTAATTCTTTCTTTTTAGCAAGGTCTTCCTCGAGGGCGGCAATTTGCTGCTGCAGCGACTCAACTTCAATACTATCGCCTTGCCGGGCGGCGGCGAGTTGTTTCTTCATCTGCTCAAGTTGCAACTTATTGGCCTCCAGTTCGGCCTGGAGTTGGTCTATGAGCTTCTGCTGCGTATTGTTCTGGATACGTAGATCCTGCAGCTCTGAGTTGCAACCATTGATGAGCAGGACACAGACACATAAACATAAAATAGCTGAAAGTTTGACAGTTCGCATCATTTAATCCTTTCCAAGATGATTAAGATATTTTTACCATCCCTAAAACACAAGCCGTTTAATTATAAACCGTTACAACTTTACCTACTTTACTTTCTCAACCCTCGCCCATAAATTAAACCGATTCGTGTATAACCGTCAAGAATAATCTTTACAAAATATCAACAGCTTTTAACAGCATAGCCCCGGACAAAAAAGTTTTAGTAGATTGTACAGGTAATTTAATATAAAATTCCAGCCTAAAATAATCCTGACCAGCATAATTTCAGGGTAGGGAAGGTATATCGGGATCGTTGTAACTTTCGATATGATATTTGAATAAATTTTATGAAAGTCTCAGTTGCTCAAAAATGCGGATTTTGCCACGGCGTTAGAAACGCTATCAGTGTAGCCGAAAAAATTCTTACAAAAGAAAATGACGTTTATAGCCTCGGTCCCATTATTCACAATAAAGATGTGGTGGAACGGCTGGCAAAAAGCGGCCTACAAACCGTGGGGAAGGTCGAAGATATTCACTCGGGGACGGTTCTTATCCGTTCTCATGGAGCTGCTCCCAAACAGATAGCGAAGCTCAAGGATAAAGGATTCAATATCGTCGATGCCACTTGTATATTGGTTAAGAGAGTGCAGCATATAGCCGGCGAACTCGAAAAAGAGGGTTATAAAGTCGTAATTATCGGCGAAGAAAATCATCCTGAGGTCCAGGCTGTTGTGGGCTGTGCGGAAGATGTGATCGTCATTGCCGACGAATCGGACCTGCACAAACTGCCACAACATGCCAAGCTGGGCGTTGTTTGCCAGACAACACAAAGTCCCGACCACTTCGGCAAGATGCTTGGTGCGATGGGAAGTAGAAACTTCAGTGAGTTGAAAGTGATCAACACTTTGTGCAAAGAGGCGATAAAGAGACAGGAATCAGCGGTACAGTTATGTAAACAAGTTGACATAATGTTCGTTCTCGGGGGCCTGGAAAGCGCCAACACGCGCAGACTGGCGGAATTGTGTAAAAAAGTCAATAAACATACTTTTCACCTTCAAAACTGGGATGAACTCGACACACGTATTCTTTCCGACCAAAAATCGGTAGGCGTTACCGCCGGAGCATCGACGCCGGACTGGATAATCAATGAATTCGTGAAGAATTTGGAAGATTTTCAATAACAATGGCCCGTAAAGTTGTGGTTTTAACAAAAAAGCCAAAGAGGCACTTGAAAAAAACAGTATAATATGATATTTTTGCTGTTTTGGTAAAATGTTGCTGTGATGAGAATTACATTTGCTGCGTGAGCAAATGGTTTTATATATGATTAATCGAAAATTAAATGTGTGCAGCGTTGCATATAAAACTTGTCAGCGTAAATGTGGGGCGCTGATAAGTTAAAAATACAAACTCCACAGAGGGATTTAATTTAATGGTAGATAGAAATATAGTCAACAAATTAGGTTTATCACAAGAGAAACTCGAACAGCAGGTTTGCGAGATGTTCGGTGACCAGGAAAATGAATTCCTGGAAAAAGCTCTGCAAACGAAGGTGGATTTACGCCTGCCCGGTACTATTCTTAAAGGAACAATTGTATCGCGGATAGGAAATGATGTTATCGTTGAGGTAGGCCTGAAGAGTGAAGGAATTGTAGATGCGAGTGAATTCGACAGTTCCGACGAGATAGAGCCGGGTAAAGAGATCGAGGTTCTGCTTGAAGATACTGACTCTGAAAGCGGTCTCATTTTATTGAACAAACGCAAAGCCGACCTCATGAGAGGCTGGCAAACAATTCTCGATACGAAGAAAGAGGGGGACGTTGTAAAGGGCAAGGTTATAAGGCGAATAAAGGGCGGCCTGCTTGTCGATATCGGAGTGCCTGTTTTCTTGCCAGCTTCACAGGTGGACATCAGAAAACCGGGTGATATCAGCAGATTCATCAGTAAAGAGGTGGATTGTAAGATTCTCAAAATAGACGTAGAAGGCAGGAATATTGTCATATCCAGACGTAAACTCATAGAAGAGGAACGCAGGAGCAGCAAAGAAAAAATCTTAGCGGATATCGAAGTAGGCCAATTGAGAAAGGGCGTTGTGAAAAACATCGCCGACTTCGGCGTGTTCGTGGATTTGGGCGGCCTCGACGGTTTGCTTCACATCTCTGATTTGAGCTGGGGCAGAATATCTCATCCTTCTGAAGTTGTCGAACTCGATCAGGAAATAGAATGTGTTGTTGTCGGAGTCGATAAAGAACACGAGAAGATTTCACTGGGCTTCAAGCAGAAGACTTCCAGCCCATGGGAGGACGTCGAACATCGTTATCCCGTCGGGGCAAAGGTAAAGGGTAAAGTAGTCAATGTGATGAGCTACGGCGTTTTCGTACGACTCGAAGATGGTATCGAAGGGTTGGTTCATATCAGCGAGATGAGCTGGACAAAGCGCCTCGCGCATCCCGGTGAGTTGGTCAATCTCGGGGACGAAATAGAGGTTGTTGTACTAAGTGTCAACAAGGAAAAGCAGGAAATCTCGCTGGGGCTAAAGCAGACCCAAACCAATCCATGGGCTATTGCTACGCAGAAATATCCTGTCGGAGCGATTGTTAGCGCTAAAGTACGAAGTTTGACTAATTTTGGAGCCTTTGTAGAAGTAGAGCCCGGTATCGATGGTATGATACACATATCGGATTTGAGCTGGACAAGAAAACACAGTCATCCCGGCGAAGCCCTGCATAAGGGTCAGGAAATAAAATGTATAGTTCTTGAAGTTAATGAAGAAAAGCGGCGAGTGTCATTGGGCATAAAACAAATGACTGAAGATCCCTGGTTACATGCCATCCCCGATAAATACATTCCGGGGCATATTATTAAGGGCAAGGTAGCAAAACTTACCAATTTCGGAGCATTTGTTGAGCTTGAAGAGGAACTGGAAGGGCTATTGCATATTTCCGAACTCGCCGACCACAAGATTGATAAGCCTCAGGATGTTGTTAAGATGGGTGACGAAGTTGAAGTAAAGATTCTAAAGGTTGATACTGATGCCCGTAAAATCGGTTTGAGTTTGCGAAGGGTAAAGTGGGCTGCTGAGGAGCAGGAAGCCGAGGGAGGTAAGCAACGAGTTCCATCAGGTCCAGAGAGAGTTCTTTCAGATGCTGATGTGGCCCAAATTAGAAAACAGAAAGAGACTCCTGACGAAAGTTCAACAACTGATGCCGAATCGGAGAAGTCAGACGACCAGCAAGACCAACAGCCTGAGGCCGCCGCCACAGATGAACCACAGCAGCAAACGGTTGAAGATTCTTCGCAGTCGGAACTAAAAAAATCGGAAGAGGACGAATAGGTCCAAACTGAACAGATTCCTGAAAATTCATAGACAAACAGTCGAACCGATGATGATACGCCGAAAGCAGCGCAGCATTGAATAAAACCGAATGAAGAAAAGCTATGCAATAATGAAAGCGGCTTTACGAAGCTAAAAATTAAATCGATGTAAACAGAATTTTGGATCGATATTTCTCAGCAGGGTATTTAGGAACCTGTAATCGCTGAATTTATGTTTTTACAGAGTTTATTCGATGATTAGGCATTGTTTTCGGTGAAGTCAGTAAGCTCTGGGGGGATTTTGAAGAAGATTACATTCAGCTTCCAAACAAGACGTTATTCTGAGCCTGTTCCTTCAGTAACTGTCAAAAGCTAATCGACTTAAATTCCTTTAAAAACATCCACAGCACCGCTGTTCCATCGTACTTCGATACGATCCACATTTTCACAAGCACCCAGTCCGAAGTGAAGACGTGTGCCGTAATGGCTTTGATACCCTCGACCACTATGAACTTCGTCATATAATTTCAGGTCGCCGGAAACCACCTTGACGCGCGCTCTCACACCATCGCGGTTGGTCTTTACTCCGCGCAGACCTACAGCAGCAAAGAAAACTTGAGTTTTCAAAGAAGACCTGATACTATATTCGAAATGAGGCCCAGTGATGCTGCTGAGTAATTATTAATGATAAATTCTGGCATTTTTCATTGAACTTGTCGCCAATTCCAAACTGTTTATCCAATAGGCATCTGGCAAGCTTATTGCTTAGCATCGTCTTGCTCGTCCTGTTCTACTTATACCTTTTGTTCTATGTAGACCTGCGACTCATCTATAGTTGTGGCGGGATTATCACAAATTTCCCTGTATTTGCCAAAGACTGGGCGTTCTTCCGGGACCACATATCACATCCCGGGGGAGCTATTGTATACGTTTCGGCATTCCTACCCCAGCTTTTTTATTTAGGCTGGGCCGGCGCACTTGTGGTAACAGTACAGGCATGGTTAATGTCCGCATGTGTAAACTATGTTTTCAAGACTTTGAATCTTTCTGTAATTCGCTTCCTTCGCTTTGTACCAGCGTTAATCCTGCTAATTACCTATACTCGATACACGTACCACTTTTACACAACAATGGCTTTCCTGACAGCATTGTCCTTTTTATGTCTATACTTAAAAGTAACTTCTTCTCCGGCATCAGATTATGGTCGTCTGATAATTCTTCTGATTATGTCCGTAATACTGTACTACGTTGCCGGCAGCGCATTTCTGCTGTTTGCCTTGCTCTGCGCGATATACGAGCTGCTTTTCAAGCGGCGGTTCCTGTGGGGTTCGTTGTGCTTATTCTTTGCCGTTGCTATTCCTTATGTTTTGGGTGTACTGCTTTTCGGCGAAAGCGTCATCAACGCTTTCAGTGATTCCCTGCCCTTCTCCTGGAAAACGCTCACTTTCGAGAGCCGCACCGAGTCGATAATGGCGATTTACATACTCTATTTGTTTATGCCGTTGACCATGCTTTCTTCGACGCTTTATCTGAAGATACCCGGTTCAAGGATACAGACTCGCCTTCGTTCATGGGCGAAGAAGGCGAAAAAAAGCACCAGTTCTCCGATACTCAGATCGCTATTTGAATCATTTGTACTACTTGTTATTGCTTTGGCGGCGGTTATCTTCTCCAGTAATCGAGAGAAAAGAACCATCTTCGCCGTTCATTATTACACCTGCCACAGGATGTGGCCGCAGGTACTCGAAGCTGCTCGTCAACATACAGACAATCCTTTCGTCATGAACGCGGTCAACCGCGCATTATATTATACGGGACGACTCGGATATGATATGTTCTGCTGGCCTCAGCATCCCGACGTTTTGCTCCAAACTGGTGAAGACCGCATTCTGGCTTGCTGGCATAAGTTTGATACTCAAATCGATCTCGGGCTGATGAATATGGCGGAGAGGAATTTTAATGAGTGTACGCAGGTCTTCGGGGAACATCCAATAATTCTCAAGCGTTTGGCCCTTATAAATATGGTCAAGGGCAACTATGGCTCAGCAAGGATTTATCTCGGAGCGCTCAGTAAAACACTGTTTGATTCAAAATGGGCTAATGATTATCTTGCTTTGCTGCAGTCCGATCCCAATCTCTCGACGGACAACAGAATCCAGTATTTACGCTCCATACGTCCGGAAAAGGATTATGCTGTCATTGGCTACTCCAAAGAAAGGGTGCTCCGAGATTTATTGGAGAAAAATAGTAAAAATCGTATGGCTTTTGAATATCTGACGGCATGGTATATGCTGACGAAGCAGTTAGAGAAATGTGTCCGAAGCATCGAACACCTGAATGATTTTGACTATCCGGAACTCCCGCGGCTTTACGAGGAAGTGCTCTTGATTTATGTGTACAGCACAAAGAAGCCGGTTCAATTAGTCGGTCATCAACCCTCATTGAAAGCACGGCAGCAAATTGAGAATTTCAGCAGGATATTCAATAGTCACAATAGAAATAAACAAGCGGCTTTTGGTGAGCTTGCCAAAGATTACGGCGATAGTTACTTTTTCTATCATATTTACGGGTTTTCAGGTGTGAGGAAATGAGGCAGGAATTCGAGAGTAAAAGAAAAAGAATCCTTGTTGTTGTAGCGATCACGATGATTGTCTGTACACTTGTTTTTGCGCTACGTGAAGATAAGGTGACCATCGATAAGGTCAATGTCGTTAATCGACCTGCCAGAATCCATCCTGACTACTCCGGAACTGTTATTCCTCCTAATATCGCGCCATTGAATTTTTCTATCCTGGAAAAAGGCTCACTATATTGTGTCAGGATATCCTCCAAACAAACCGAGACCATAGAAATCTTTAGTAAAGCGCCAAAAATTACTATTCCCGAAAACCGGTGGCACACGATGCTTGATGACAATCGGGGCGAGGAATTATTTTTCCACGTTTTTGTCAAAGCCGAAAATGACGAATGGAATCGTTTTTCTCCCATTATCAACAACATCGCCAACGAAGAGATAGACAGATTCCTCGTTTATAGGAAAATCTATCCCGTATATAGCGCTTGGGGTAAGATGGGCATTTATCAGCGCGATTTATACAATTACGATGAGTCAGTCGTATTAGACAATGGTTATTTCGACGGTGGTTGTCTAAATTGTCACTCATTTTGTGCGAACAAACCCGACAAGATGCTGTTCGGTATCCGCAGCTCCAAGTATGGTAGTTCCGCGCTGCTGGTCGAAGATGGCAAAGGCCAAAAAATCGGGACAAAGTTTGGATACACTTCATGGCATCCCAGTGGCCGGCTCGCGGCATATTCTATCAATCTAGTCAACATGTTTTTTCATACGACAAACACCGAGGTTCGAGACGTCATCGACCTCGATTCGCTGCTTGCTTACTATTTAGTTGACCAAAAGGCCGTAAAGACAGCACCGGATATTGCAAGAAAGGATCGTCTTGAAACATATCCAACCTGGTCGCCGGATGGTCGTTATCTATACTTTTGCAGTGCACCTTTATCATGGACGGACAGGAATATCATCCCTGCCGACTACAACGAAATCAAGTATGACCTTGTACGAATAAGCTACGACATAGACAGGGATGAGTGGGGCGAAATCGAGAATGTGCTGCTATCTCAAAACACAGGTTTAAGCATCCTTTTACCGCGAATTAGCCCAGACGGTCGCTGGTTGTTGTTCTGTATGTCTGACTATGGTTGTTTTCCCGTTTACCAGCGGAGCAGCGATCTTTACATGATCGACCTCGAAAGAGCACGTCAATCAGGTCAATATGAACTCCACAGGCTCAGTATTAATAGCGATGAGAGTGAATCCTGGCATAGCTTTTCGACCAATAACCGATGGATAGCTTTCAGCAGCAAGAGAGACAGCGGAGTCTTTACACGACCTTATCTTTGTTATCTCGACAAAGAAGGTAAGGCATATAAACCCTTTGTGATGCCCCAAAAGGATCCAGATCATTATAACACGTGTCTTAGGACTTATAGTGTTCCGGAGCTGATAAACGGCCCTGTTAAGGTTACGAGGGAAAAACTGGGTAATGTTGTTCGCAGCTCTCCGGATATACTTTGCGACATGCCAGTCACGACAGCCACCCCCAAAGTCACGGAAACCGCCGACCAGGATAAACCATGGCTGAGAGAGCGCGAATAGAAGCCGAAAAAGTAACAAGGAAAATATCCGATCAATACCAGAAGCATTTTATCGGCCGCCTCGCAGCACAGCTTCAAGTATTTTCCTTATTCTGACCGAATTTGGGTCCAATTCCGAAGCTTTTCGAATCTCTTTAATAGCCTCGTCCCTGCGATTTTGACTGTTTAAAAGTACTCCCAGATTGCAGTGCAGTATCGCGCTATCGGGTGAGAAACGCAGTCCTTTGTGACATATCTCGATCGCCTCGTTGACTTGCTGGCGGCGCATCAGTATCTCCGCCAGGTTGTTATATGCCAGTACCGAATCCGGTCGCCAGCGTATCGCCTCGGAGTAATGCTCTATGGCTTTGTCAATGTCATCTTTTTTCTGATACGCAGAGGCCAACAGGTAATGAGCATATCCGTCAGTCGGCTTGATTCGGATTGCTCTGATGTATTGCTCAATACCTCCCTCATAATCACCGAGTTTGAAAAGTGCCGTGCCCATGTTGTAATATCCCAAATAAGAATGCGGCAAAATTTTGGCCACGAAACGATACTGCTCAAGTGCTGAAGCGGGATCATCGATGTCCTCTATCAACAGCATGCCGTATCTTTCACGCATCATCCAATCGCTGCTGTCTTTTTCAATTGCTTGACGATATTGCGCCGCTATTTCCTCAAGAACCTCGGGAGTCAACAAGAGTTTTAGTTTTGTCAAATTTTGTTCCATCTCTTTGATACGCTCTTCATGATATAGCTGATTGGTAAACGGTGGTTTCTTAAGAAATCCATCGAGCACCTTATCAACTGTCTTATATCTATCCCAATCGGTATAGGCCAGGTAACCGGCACAATCTATCTCAGACACAAAAGGTCGTCCAGCCCCCATGGATTCACCCAGACGATTGGGTAATAGTTTTTCGACTTGTTCAAAAACCGCCTTTGCCAGGAGATAATTTCCATGAAAATTCAGATGCACATGTTCATGAAAAAGTTCCGTACCAGCGATTCTCTGGGGACTGTTTTCTTCAAACGCCTCAACGGCGTCGACCAGATAGAGGCCTTTGGTCTTATTGTTGCTGACAACATCACGAATAATCTGATTTATTCGACTATCGGCACGAAACCGAAGTGTATCCATATCTCGTGCCTGAATATATCTGTCGAGTGCATTTTCATACTCAGCAATCGCCCAATAACATTTCCCAAGCCGGTACTGTAAGTCAGCGTATTCATTATCGATCTCGGCAGCAGCTATATAGCACTCCACTGCCGGACCAAAAGCCCCGGCAATCTCATGATTTATTCCTTCCTGATAGGATACCTGCCATTTTTCTATTTCTGTCGGAGATAAACCGGTAGAATGCAGAGAACTAAAGGGCGGATTATCTTTGAGATTGCTTCCTACTGCACACAAAATTACTTCCGCTCCGACTTTTCGTCCCGAGTGAACAATATCTTCGAGATTCTTTTGAAAATGCCTGTAAACAGTTTGAAGTCTGGTATCATTGATCGGCACCTGCCTGTGCACATTCATCTCCATGCCCTGCCAAACATGCAGTCTGTCCTTATCCGGCTTTACCGATTCTAAAACATTAGTCAGCAACTGGCCAAGTCTCATTCCCTTTAGCGCAATCCCGGCACGAATCAAATGTAAATTGTTGGAAAACGACGAAAAGACAGTGCCGGCACCATAAGGTCCCACAACTTCATTGTTACCCAGGTAAATTACGAACATATCAGGCTCATACCGAGCACAATCCCTGACGGCTTCCAATACCACATGCGAATTAATTGCTGCCATTGCTACAACAATGACTTCAAAATTGACTTCGGGATACATCTGGCGCAGCATTACCTTCAAAATCCGCCCAAAACTGAATGAAGGATAAGGTACGCCTTGAGCTGCAGAAGCGCCCAGTATGAAAATTCGACAGGTATTGTCATCCTTTTTCTCGGTAAAAGTAAACGGTGTAAATTCGCGAGCGATATTCTTGGGGAAAAACCGCCATCCGAACCTCGAATTGTCACAACATACTTCCTTACCGTTAATTTCACATTTGATTATCGCCTCAGTTCGATAACCATAGCCGACTATTCGCAATCCAATCTCCAGTAGCAGAATCAACAGAACAGGAATAACGAGCACCGAAATAGCGCGAAACACAAATAAACGTCGCCTGCTTATTCCCACAGCCTGCGACCTAATGGAGTCCTTTTGCCTATCTGCACCAGATCTGGAAAGGCTTCGATTATTTTTCCGTTGACTCCGATCCACCTTTAACCGGTGAGACATCTCTTTTTTATTATGTGATGACCGTCTGTTACTTTTGTTCTTGTTGCTTCTGTGTGACATGTACCGATCCTGCCCGTCCCATTTATAAAAGTATCAAAGCATAGGGCTTCTTGACGTGGATAAGGTATACCAAAATTTCATCTTAATTTAAATAAACCTCCCTACAGATTCGGCATTTTGGATAGTAAAAAATACCATAAAAGTAAGTTTTTTCTCTGAAAAGCCCTCTTTTACCTAACATTCCGACATACAATAACCGTTGCCCATATTTCGGAATCCAGTTTGAATGGTCTCCGTAAGTCCTGTACTTACAGATTTTAATAAAATTAATAACCACAACTTCAGAAATGAGAAGATACGCTTTTTTGTGCTGTTTAGCAGAAATATCAGTAATTTTTCATATTTTTCTTGACGAATACATGTATTTTTTGGTACAAATAATGAAGGTGAAGTCAGGTAGCTCTTGTGGACATTGGCTTACTTGCGTGTAAAAATATCCATAGTTCCTGGGCAACCACCTAAGATGTATTAGGTGGAGGGACGGAGTTGGAGTGAGGTTTGTGCTTTGTATCATATTTTATTTGCACTTCGACTTACAACTCAAACACGGCTTCCACATAGAAGGGAAAGAAAGTCAAGTCCTATAACAGAGTTTTTCTGACAAGCACAGGATTTGGTGAAGATTCTTTGTAGCTTGTTTGAAGGTTGTTTACGACAGCACAACCTGCGTGGCGGGTTTATGCATATCGTAAA
>Ga0209536_100002566_pt1 | contig 29599 bp, 35 predicted proteins | sample DeeMarSeWOR28_12_FD_187461 | JGI IMG/M metagenome (GOLD analysis project Ga0209536, IMG submission 187461) | Marine sediment microbial communities from White Oak River estuary, North Carolina - WOR-2-8_12 (SPAdes) (version 2) | ecosystem: Environmental > Aquatic > Marine > Intertidal zone >...
ATCATTTCCTCACCTATTTCTATCTACTGTAAGAATGCTCAAAGCTCTTCTGAGAGCTTCGTGCTCATCCGTCTCCCCGCTCAACCCGGAGGACAGGAGAAACGCTACCTCCTCAAGCTGGAGCTTCAATGTATAAACATAGACAACCAGATCTTGCACCTCCTCCAAAATGTGGGGCAGTACAGGCTCCTTCCAGAGATTGTTTTCCCCGTGTTCTTTCCATCCTTTCTCATACTTCAAGGGAAGATCCCTCTCCACTTGCCGAAGGATGGAATCAACGTGAGCTTCCCAATCTTTAATCGTCACCTGTCTCCTCCATATACGTCACAAAGGTAGTAGCCAAGGAATTTTTCATCTGCTCTGTGAACATCTGTAAATGTCTCTTGTTTATACTTTTCTTTGACTTCTTATAAATCTCTCTTGCACAAGTGATTGCTGAATCGGAATGAGAAGAGAATGTCTTCTCGTAAGGTATGATTTTGAACCGCGCGGAAACTACCTCCTCACACGCTGGAGGATGGCACAGGGAGCACAATTGAACTCCGTAGATAGACTCCCAGAAATTCTCCCCCTTACAAATAGAACACAGTGAAGACCGGAAATGAGCTGTCATCTTAAACCGTCCGGAGCGATTCCAACTCACTCCAATCTCCACTGTGTTCATCTCATGTACCCCTAAAACGGAATGTCGTCATCGTCTTCTTCTTCCTCGTCTTCTTCCTCCTCTTCCTCCTCTACCTTCTTTTTAGGTTTGCGCTTTGCAGGAGCCTTCTTCTTTCGACCACCTCCTCTCTTCCTCGTGCTCTGTCCTTCCTCCTCTTCCTCCTCACGAATCGCCTTTATCATCTCTGGAGCATAGATGATGAAGTCAGGAGCATTGGCGGTATCTATGTCAGACTCCAGAATGACGATCCTCACCTCAATCCCGAGGAACTGAAGATTACCTGTGAGAATCCCCTTATCTGACTCCCAGAGAGCTCCAAGCCTCGGCCACTTCCTCCCGTTTCCTTGTCTTCCTCGTCTCGGCATCTTACCTCCTTATCTGGTTTTGCCTTCCAGTGAGTCCATATCCGCCTCTAAGAAGCGTTGTACGATTCTCCTTAGCAAAGCAGAACGATTGATATTTCGTCGTTTAGCGGCCAAATCCAGGCCCTCTATGTACGGTTTAGGCAACATGACGTTATATCTTCCCATGGCTCCTGAGGGGTAGATAGGCTCTGCTCCTGCCTTACGCTTTTTCTTGGGCATCTTCGATGTAGACCAGATCTTCCCTATCTCCTAGAACCCAAGACAACACCATAATGGTGTTCGTAGTCTGATAGATTAAAGGTATGGGGGGAAAATCCTGGGATATGAGATCATCTATGCAGCTATGGAGATTATCTCGTTTCAGTCGGATTTCCTCTTCTTTCCTCACGGTTCCTCCTTTCCTAGAATATACGCGCTAAGCGCGTTTCTGTCAAGAGGTAGATTAAAGTATTTTGGCGGTTTTAAACAAACAAAAAACCGGAGAGAACTGAGGAGCAATGGAGTTCTCTCCGGCTTTACACTCCCTCACGGGATGTTTATACAGACTTTTTTCTCTTGAAGGGGTCTTGCTTTCTGCTCCACCATCCTTTACCACGTCCGAACGTTAGAACATCCGTAATAACCCCAAGGATCTTCCGCAGTTTTCCAAGCATTGGCTACCTCTTCTTGAAAAGGGCTATTGGACCAGTGGTTATTAGCCTCAGAACAAGCATGGCAATACCCATAACCACACCGATAACCTGACCAGTATCAACAACTCCCAAAGCTTGAAGAAAAGCCTCCATCCCATCCCAACCAAAAATATATACTACCAGAGACAAAATAGACACAAGAATCGTCTTCCAACCAGCCATAAATCCTCCTTACGACCGAAACGGATCTTTCTTGGGAACTATCTCCTTGGTATTCCGCACAATCGCAGCAGCTTCCTTCTTCCTAGCTCCCTCTATAGCCTTCTTCTGTTTAGCCTTTGCTGCCTCAGCGTCAACCGCGCGCTTTCTCTCTGCTTCCTTGTATGCCTTCCGAAAAGCCTCCAGATCCTTCACCTGACCTTCCAACCCCTCCTTCTCCCTGAGAAGAGCCTGGATAAGATCCTCCTGCTTCTCTAACATGTCTCTCTGCGAACGGATCTCGTTTATACAATGGTGTAGAGCTCCAGCAGCACCACCAGCGTACCCCTCATAGGGAGGAGGACCAGAATGGATCTTCTCCCTTCTAGCAAACGCTGACTCCCACTCAAGTAAAATCGTTTCAGCAATCATCTAAAGCCTCCTTAATATTATAGCCGCTTCCAAATGCCACCCACATGATTCCACATGTAAAGCCTCGACTCCTCTCGATCATCATGAACCACAACCAACTGCCCAGGAAATCCATAAGCAGGAAGTCTGTTTAAATAATGAATCTCCTTAACGGCAAAAACCTCAGACTCAATCGAAGGAATAGTCAACATCACCCTAGACACGCAAGCTGTATTCGGAACATCTGGAACAGATAGCTGAGCCCATGACACCAGCGCACGAAGCGCACTGGCATCATACCCTGTGTACATCCAAGCAGTAGCAACACGCTCCTCATCCGTGACAGTACCCGTAGGATGAGCCCCAGGCGTCATGAAAGGCACAAATAATGACGTTGCGCTCTGACGTCCCTGTCTAGTGGTTAAATTAGCTGCCATTTATGGTCCTGTTCCGAACTCACCACGAGTGAAGTCTGTTCCATCATCACTGATGGTAGCTTTATGATCTACAACTGCTCCAGCATCGTCATAAACTTCAATCGTTGTGGCATCTGTCATAATCTTATTGCGCATGAATTTATACAGATACGCAATCTTATCCACCAATGAAGCACTAACAGGAGGAGCTCCTTGCCCTGGTTCACCAGCAGCATCCGTCAAAGTGTCGAGATCTGTTTGGAGAGCAGCTATTGAGGTTGGGTAATCATCTGTTTGAAGCTCATTCGTGTCAGCTAAGATAGCATCAATCAACAGATCCAATCGTCCACCATCAGCCCAATCCGTCTGGAGCTCTCCCGTGTCGGCTAAGATAGCATCTATAAGAAGATCTAACCTACCTCCGTTAGCCCAATCTGTCTGAAGCTCATTGGTATCGGCTAGAATGTCTGTGACATTGCCTTGCATAGTGGTAATCGTCGCCGGAATATCTGTCGTGGTATCAGCAGCAATAATATCAAGGATTAGATCGAGTCTTCCTCCATTCGCCCAGTCCGTCTGAAGCTCATTGGTATCAACGAGAATGTTGTCTACGATTCCGTCTATCGTATCAATCTTGGCTTCAGCAGCAGCAATGAGCGCGGGAATATCCGTAGTCGTATCAGCAGCAATGATATCCAAAATCAAATCAAGTCTTCCACCATTCGCCCAATCTGTCTGGAGTTCATTGGTATCGGCTAAGATATTGTCAACAATACCATCTATGGTATCGATCTTCGCCTCGGTAGCAGCAATCAGAGCAGGAATATCAGTTGTAGTATCAGCAGCAATAATATCTAGAATTAAATCAAGCCGACCTCCATTCTGCCAGTCAGCATGAAGTGGAACTGCTGTCAGATGATCTCCAGTCCCTCCAGCTTCAGTGAGAGCACTTCCATTCGACGATGCGCAAATGGTCTCAAGATTGTTCGCTTCAGTTTCCTGAGCATCTGTCCGACCAATGGTCTTGATATTAACATCCATGAAGCCTGTGTCTTTTACTGCAAACATACTATCGTAAGCTGCCTCGCAAAGAACGTTATACTCATGCCGAACCCCGAGAGCAGTCGCACTATCTTCCACCACAAGAACAAGAGTCCCTTCCGTGTTGAGATCCGTAGCATCCAACTCACAGTTGTAGTAACCAGCATTGTCATGCACCGGAACCGTAACATCATTCTTCGCAGCTAGAGCCTGTCCGTTTTTAGAGAGAAGAACAACAGGAGTTTCAGCCTCCTCTGTGTCCTTACCATTCGCACCATCAACAAACGGCCCTATCAACACATCAACAGCCGTGTTTGCTTTTAGTAATAGAGCCATTACCCACTCCTTATATTTTTATCGTAGTGGTGGAAAGCTACTGGAATAGCAAGACCAGTACCAGTTGCCGATGACCAGTCTATATATAATTTGGGCAAGTTCCCCGTCGGCGGTGTCCATGTTAGACTTTGCGCAATACGAATTTCTCCGCGATTTGGCTCAAGGAGAAAGCGGACGGCTTGATTAGCTGCCCATCCCGTTCTATTAGCGATCTCTTGAATAATCCCAGTGATTCCGATTGTCATTGCTGTGCTAGCCGCAATACCGGCCTTCGCTGCTGATGCTGTCGTCTTTGTAATATCTGTTGGCTGATTGTTTGTCGCAAACGACGCAGCATCATCAACATCATCCCCCCAGACCGTCAAGGCTGGACTCGTATCTCCCCACGCAGACAGCACCTCGACAGTCAGTCGCGCCGTGTTGATTGTCGCACCCTGGGTAAAGGTAACGCTGTCCCAACGTATTCCCCCATTTCTGGCGTAAGCAGTACCAACCCTTATAGCCACCGTATTAAAACCCCACGCCGTGTAGTTCGACTCGAAGCCATCCTGGTTAGCGTTGGCTACAACCTGCGGGCCGAAAATCGGATCGAGCAAGACAGGATATTCGACCTCCGTCGTCCATTCCTTGGTCCTGTCAGCGTTCGTCTTGGCGACCCTCCCGGACCATGTTTCCAGGAGATCCCATTTTTCCTTGTTTCCAATCTGGGTATTGCCGGACTCGACAGTTGACGTTTCCAACCGTCGGTGCATGTCATAGTCTGCCCGAGAAGCATTGCCGAGATTGTCAACGCCTAGCGACTCCAACCGCATGACGGTCTTCTTACTGGCCCTATTGCCCTCGACCTCCCAGAGAAAGGTCTTCGGCGCAACAGGATTTTTCAGTAGACGTACAACGGAAACGCCGTATTCACTCAGACGCAACTGAAGGTCTAGCCCCGAACCAATATCGGAAAAAACAAGGCGCTGATCAATAACACTCGGAGCACTCGGCCTTTGCGGTGCTACACCACCAGCCTCCTTAAGCTGCACCGTGAAGACTTCGCCATCTTCATCCGTGTAAGTTAGAAGGTATGAATCCGGCGTGAATCGGATTTGCCACGGACCGCCATTGTTGATCCAGTCGCCTCCATCTTGCTGCCAAGAAAGGTCAAACTCATTCCACGTGCCATTCTCCGAGTAATGCACCGGGCGACGGTGGTAGACAGTCCTCTTGTTTTGTGGACTGTCGCCCGGATAGGACTTCGTGTAGCGTGTCCTGGCGGTCGTGATTTCGTTAGTTAAGCCATTTGACACGGCCTTGCTCCAAGCCCGTCGTGTAATCCCGAAAAACGCGCCGCCCGGATTCCCATTCTCTGTCTCTCACGGCGAGAGATTCCTTCCGAAACCTTAGCCGTGCCGGGTCCACAGCCGCAGCAGCAGCACATGGATCAATCGGCCAGCCCCTATCCGCGAGGCGGCAAAAGGTACGCAACGGCCACTTCGCAGTGGAACGAGCCCCGACCGTAGCAACCCGCCAGCCCTTCTTCCGTTGTCTCTCGACCAGAGAAAACACGGTCTGATAGTAGACCAACGGTGAGGGCGGATAGCATGGCACCACATCTCCAGACAATAACGATTCGTTCTGCTTCACCTCGAATGCGGCAATGCACGACGCGTAAATCTCCACCGGATGCCGCAGCATAAACACAACCGCATAAGGATAGTCAGGCAGGCGATAAAGCCCCGGAGCCAATACCTTGACGACCTTACCCTCGAAACGAAGCGGGAATCCTTTCGCGAAAAAATCTTTCGCCGTTAACTCATAAAACCTTTCATTCATCTGATAGTCTTCAGATGACAGATGTTCCAACTGCTTGTCCTTGCGCTTGTCATAGACAGGAGACATACCGCCAGCGTGAAGACATCGCATCATCATCGATGTGCCCGAACGCATGAAACCGGAGACGATGTAGATCATGCCTGTGTCGCCGTGAATCGAATCCGTAGATCCGTATAGTCAGTAATCGAATCCGCCTCTCCTGAAGAGAGAGTGAGTGTTCCAGCAGTCCAGGTATTACCAATGTTGTTATGCGTGTTGGAAGCAATCTCAGATGCTCCCTGGTATAAACCAACAACAAGGTTCACCGTCCCTCCAGCACCACTCTTCTGATATCGGTAGCTAACCACATGAGCAGACGCAGACTCAGGATCATTGACATCACTCAATGAACACTCATACGCACTAGCAGACGGACTCTCATCACTTTGTATATAGTCGGTGTCACTGGCTACCGCCTCATCAATTGACTGGTAGATATTGGTCGTACCAGCAGCCTGGTCCTCCCAGTTGCCGATGGTTTGATCCCCGTCTGGTCGTGCTATCTGAGCCACTAGCCTTTCACCTTACGTCCCCACTCCAGCCCATGGAACCTACACCAGTGGATATAGAATCCTTTAAACCGGATAGTGAACCCTGGATTGGGATAAAGCCGCGCGTAAGAGCGGCCTTTCCCCCATATATAAGCCATTACTGCATCGTCCCGTAGCCCCACTCCACGTAGTTGATGATGATACCTGATGCTGCTCCTTCTGCTCCCTGAGTATGGTAGTAGAACGGAAGAATCGAATCACCGGTATCAAACCAGCTAGCAGCTAGGTTACAGTTCGTAAGAGTAATCTCCGTACCATCAACAAACGCTGCTGACAGATCATCGGCAACCTCAAGCCGGAGAACCTTGGTCTCTCCATCCGCCCAGGTTACTCCCGTATCATCATTCACTGCTCCACTACCACCATTGTCGGCTTCCACATCCAGATCACCAGCATTGTCCGACAACGTGAAGATCAGATAGGTGTCAAGCCCGTCATGCTGTGGAGCATCCTGCTGCGCCTCCGGCATCATGAGTCCGGTAGCCCAATCCCCATCCACAGTACTGATATCTGTGATGGTGATGGAGATCTCGAAATAGAACGGAACAGCCATTGAGGTGAGAACCTGTCCTACACCCAAGAGAGGAGTACGAGTAAACTTAATCTCGTGACCATCGTTAGCAGTAATGTCCCCGCTCACATCAAGACCACATCCTGTAGCAATAGGCTGTGCCAGACTAAGAGTCGCTGTCTGTTCAATCCACTGGTAGTACCCATCTGGAGCCTGGTCCGTGATGATGAGATTGATCTCAGTGTCAGTTCCACTTTCCGCTGTATCATCGTTCTGAATCACATCAAAGTTGCAGAAGTTATCTCGATGGATTCCAGCAGCATTGACGAGAGGAGCGTTTAAAGTAATCGTGTCTTCCTCATCAGTCCCAAGGGAAATACTGTTGAACGTCCACACTCCAGAAACAGTTTCAGCCGACTCTTGAGACGGAATATCCTTCCAAGTCGCCGCTATCTGATCGTAATACTGCGGAGCGGGTTCAGCCGTATCGGAAACCTGAACCGCGAACTGTCCAGGATGTGGAGTCGTGATGTAGCTTGAGATAGACGTAGTGAAAAAGATCATCTCCGCCCAGAGATTCGAATTCAGAACAACCCGAGCACTCTGAGCCCAAACAATTGAAGCAGTAGCCAAGATGATAAGTCCAATACTAATCTTTTTACGCATTTCAAGAACCTCCTAAGGATGAGCTATCATCCTGTCTATAATTGCTGTTTGTGCATCAGCAGTACAATCAAAAGCAAGCTTGCATCTGAAGTTAACTTCGAAGAAGTATTCAATCTCCGCATCCAAGAGAGAACCTGTTGCAGATGTCATCGATGGAAAACAACTTACCGAATCAATCTTGCAAGTCTCACTCGCATAATCTGCCTTGGGTCTCAGCTTGAGTTGATACTTCCTGGTTTGATCCGTGGTCCAGGTGAAAGAATGGGTAGCATCCGTAGCACTACCCGTCAGATCGTTCCAGGTAGGCGTGGTGGTCCAAACTCCTCCACCATCATCCCAGTACTGTACCCCAGTAGTCCCATCCCCACTCTCCTGAATCATCCACTGGAGAAGCTTGAGAACATCTGAATCCAGATGCCTGATCCTGAGAATCATAGCCTCGGAAGCAGTGGGGAAAACACGAGAGTTGCCGTTTATATCCCCATTGAGGGGAATCTTCAGGATGGTATCTTGGTCGTCTAAACAGAACTCCAAGTCTCTCAAACCGGCAATCGGAGATGTCTTATTCAAAGTGACAACAGTTTGGTCCGGAGACTCACTCATATCCCAGTTTAGATTCGAGAATTCCGCATCCTCTGCATCAGAGTCGAATATGTAGCGTGCTGGCTCATATCCTTCATCCCCGAACTTCCCACCAAAGACATACTCCGGAACGAATTTGAGGTAGGTCTCATCCGTCACGACAACTCGAACCATCTCCCCTGGGAAGAGAGTGGCCACGGAGTAGGCCGGAGTGGTGGAGATGACAAGCTGCTCAATGAGCTCCGGATACCCGTACCTCTTTGCAAACCTATCGCTGAAAGACATATCAATCCTCCATATAAAATCGTACCATTATTCCTCAATCTCACCCTCTAAAAGTGTATCAACTAGTTGTTTTGCAATAAGTTATTTATCCTTCCCAAGCTAAATGATCATACGGATAATTAAAGAAAACATCTTTTCTGAGTAGTTTCTGTAACTGGTTATTCAACAAAAAGTTAACCTTACTTGTCCGTCGCTCTCCCAAATAAGGCTTAACCAGCCACATGATACCGATGTACTTATATAAATATATGAGTAGTTCACGCTGCAAGTATCCCTTAATGTATAAACAAGCCAAAACACTGCCTTTTTTGTGTAATTCCATAGTGTGTAGCCTAATTCCACCCCTTTTTGCTAATAAGATCTTATTACCGCGCGCCGCGTGCGCGTTAAAGAGATCTAAGAGATCACGCGTCTCTTTACCGCGCGTCTTCCTGGTTATACAAGATCCTCTTATTCTTCTCTTACTCTTATTCTTATTCTTATTCTTCTCTTCTCTTCTCTTAGCACCCTTTAGCCCAAACTAACACCGGGGCGATGCGAATATGTTAGTTTGGGCATCCACCCCCCCATTGATTCTTAGGCATTGTATGAGAGCACCCCCCCTCCTTGCGCCAAAGAGATCTCTGAGGTAAACTTCCAACAGGATGAGTTGGGTTTTTCCATGTTTCTCTCGGGAGGCTCCACCGGGGGCCTCCCCCTCAACCATGCCTTGAACCTCTTTCACAGGAAGGCCTCTAAAATGCCCCAGAATCAATTTTCTGGGGCCTACCCATACCCAGATACCTATTTCTCAAAAAAACCTCTCACAGAGGAACCTCGTCGCTCTCAGAGCTATTTCCCGAGCCTACCCTCCCTCACCTTTTTGGTAATTGCTAGAGCTCTGTCCCCTGCCACGATCAACCCGATGATGAAGATGAGCCAGGTTTGTAGCTGATTATCCTGCTCCTGTAGGATCTCCCGTATCCTCCTGGTCTCAGACCTAATCTCCTGAGTCTCGGAGCGTAGCTCGTCGTGGAGTTTCATGAGATTTCCGTTGAGATATTCAACATCCCGCTCCAGGAGGGACATCCGCTCTGCGATAGGAACCTCGATGATGATGTGTTGACGTGACTCCTGAGGTTGGAGTAACCAGCACAAAATAAACAAGATACTCATCGTTCGATCTCCGCCATTGCCTGTCTCCAGCCAGCAGGGGTGATGTAATTTCGAGCTGCTTGACGTCCTATCTCTCTCTGTCGTGGACCATCCTGGTCGAGAAGGGCTAGGTAGTAGGAGAGCCTGTAAAAACGTCTCAGAGCCTCCTTCTTCCGCTCGATGATCTCGACGTCTACCCCTCTCTCCTTCATGGATCTGCCTACCGATCTGAGAGCCCTGTCCTCCGCCCTGGTGATTGTCGCTCCTTCGAGTCTCCTCCGTTCCTTCCTCTCTAGTTCTCGAAGTACTGGAATGGAATAGGCTTGCAAACCGTCATCATCACTGTTTATCTGACTCGGGAGCTCACTTGCCACATGTTCGTAGAACTGGATCTGCTTTATCTGAGGCTCGTGCTTGATGGTTTGAACGCTGTACCCCAGGAGATTGGCTACGCCTGCTGCTCCTGACATCGGACGGGTACGAGGTTCGCCGAACTCTGTTTCCATTGGGGACAGGGTTTGCCGCGCGACAGGTAGTCTCCTCTTGACCTTCTCCGTGAGTCCGGAGGTAACTCCTGCCAGTCCTTTCTTCCTGAAAGCTAATGTGGCTGGATCAGGGTACTCAGGGATAGGCACTTCCTGTCCTTTGGAGGTTGCCAACTCATGTAAATCCGCCGCTGTGCGGGAGATGTTCGGCATGTAGGAGAGTACGTAGTCTTCCATCCAAGCTGCTGCTGCATGTCCCTCCCAACCAAGAGCCTCGATTGCCTTGGCAGCGTCAATTACACTCTGCGCTACTCCTCCCTTAGCAAAGTTCTCTGAGACTGATTTAAACACCAGGAGAGCTTTGTCTACCGCATTCGCATCCTCACTGTTTAAAGAGACATGAACATCAGCAAGGATAGACAACATCTGCCCGAAGAAGTTCCTCTCCAGGGACATGGTCTTATCCCCGATACGTATAGACCGGGGTTGTATTCCATGCTCTCTCTCAAACCTCCCCTCATAACCGGCGTAGGGTAGTGTCCCCCGGAGTATCCCTCTATCTACCATCTCAGCAGCCATTTGATAGGTCACAAGAGTCATAGCCGGTTTCACAACAGCTTCCGCCAACTCATCAGCATTCGCTTCTGTGAGGAAGATCTGAGCCATCTCGCTCATACTCTTGCCTTCTCTGAAGGCTACACCCGCGCGCTTACCAATCTGACCAACAGCCTTAGCTCCGAACCAATCAGCGATGTACTTCATGATTCGGAGTTGAGTATGAGCAAATGCGATAATCTCCATGAGAGGACCAAACCCTCTCCTCGTCTTCTTGCCTCGAAGCTGTTGAAACGCTTTCTGGAATCTGCCTCCTCTGTCTTGAAAAACATCCTCCAAAGCTCGTCTCTTCATCGCTCGGCGGACGTCTGCCGGGAAATTACCTTTCAAGAATTGTTCTAGAACAACCTTCGGATCTTTCTTTGTACGCTTAGCAGCTCTCCAAGCTTGCGCGTAGAGCTCCCCGGAACCAGCCATGACTTTAAACGTCTCGTCTAATCCAACCAGGAGATCCAGAGACAGCTTTCGCATCCCTCGCACCCCGGTCTTCCCATACTTCTTGAGAAGAGAATCAGTTGCGCGGCGCGCGAACGCTGACTGTTTAGGGATATCCATTTTGGTGAATCCGCCGACTCCCCGCATGTGTTTCCCTATGCGTCCCTCGGATTCGAGAAGAGTGGAAGTTCCCTTCCACCAGGAGGATGCTCCTGTGCTTAGGCCTTCCCGACCCCCGGCAACCCATCCCTTCAACTGGGCTAGACCTTCACCAGCGTATATACTCCTCTTCCCTGCTCCTCCTACAGCTCTGCTGGCTCCCGCTCTGATAACATCAAAGGGAACAGCAACCTCTCTAGCTAACGCTCCAGCTACGGGTTTAAATACATTCTCATTGAAGTTGCGAAAGTGGGTAGACACAGCAGTCAGCATTGCAGAGATACGAAACTCTCTTACCGCATCCCAGAACTTCGGTTTGAACATGGAGTTGATGATCTGGACCCTGGCACCAGGCTTCAACCCGGAGGTTGCCTTTATAAAATCAGCAAAGCTTCCTCCCGCCTCCTCAATGAGTTGCCTCATTGCGTCTGCGGAGAGACCCCTCTCCCCAGAGCGAATCATCTGAAACACGTTTAGAGCTCGTCCAGCCTCAGCAGCAGCCGCGCTGACTCTGTGAAGGAGGCCCTGGTCCATATGAGCTAAGTTCCAGATCCTCTCTTCCAGAGCTGCGGGGATTGGCTTCCCGTCTTCAATGAGCTTACGAGCCTGCTCCATAGCATCGTCGTACTCTCTGTTTATACGGATGTGAGTCTCTTTGAGGAGATCGATCTCTTCTGCGGTGTAGGCCTTCCCCCTCCCACGGGTGAAGAGCTCGGCTACCTTCTCCTCGTCTTCACCGTAGGCCATCGCCAACTCTCTGGTTTGTTCGTGGGTGATCTTCCCTCGTCTTGCTTTACGGAGAGTGGTGCGATGAACCCGCGCGGTTTCTGCCACGCTTCGTATAAACTTATCCAGATCTTCTGGAGAACGCAGCGCAGCTTCCGGAATATCCTTAGCTTGTATTTTCTCAATGTTTAAATTCGTGCCCTTGACGTAGACTCTTCCATCACGTATTTCAACCAGAGCTTCCCCAGGCTCAGGAGTCATCCCGCCTCCGGCTAGACCTTCGTCGGCTTCAGGGAAGAAGCCTTCTCTTGGTTTCGGAGGAGGAGGTTTCGAAGGAGTCTCCGGTCCTTTCCACTCGGAGAGAGTGGAGTATGGTTTACCGTTTTTATAGACCGTCTGGTTGTCTACAAGTGTATAAACATCATCCCCGCTTCTAGCTAGGACAATACCTTTAGGAGTTGCCTCCAATCCCTTGCGTACTAATTTCAACCCTTGCTCTGTTTGGATCATATCCCCCCGAGCAAGCATCCTCTCTCTCCACCGAACAGCGTCATCAGTGAGATTTGTGGATGTGAAATAGACGTCTTTCCCTTCCTTCTCCGCAAGCTCTCGCATAGCTTGGACAAGAGTTCTAGAATCTGGTGATTCTCCTTTTCCTACTGTCGTAACTTCAATTCTGTCATCCAGAACACGAACCCCAACCTTCTCTTTTTTAGGTCCGTGTAAACCTACGGTTGGAGTTCTTTCACTACGTTCTATTCTGAAACCAGATGGCAAACTCTCACCCTCTGGCATTGAGGGAGAAGGCTGAAATGGCCTTTCCGAAGTCGGAGAAATTGCCGGTCTCGTCTCCGCTGCCTCCTCCCCCAATCTGTAAGTCCTACCAACCGGATCCGGAATAGACTCACGAGGCCTAAACGCTCTTCTTGTACGAGAAGCTCCCTCCACCGCTTCTACTGCTGGTTCTACTTTTCTCAATCCCTTCAAATAAGGTAAAGCTTTCTTGAGCCATCCCAGAGCAGGTAGAAGATTTAAACCCATAGCAAAAGGAGTAGTCTCACCGCGTATAAACTCCCCTACGCTCTCCTGGGTAGGAGCTACTCCATGAAATCTTGGGTCTATTTGCCGTAATCTTTCTATATGTGGAGGAGGAGCTGTAGACTCCTCCGTAGGCTCAGGAGGTAATCTAAGCATCTCCCTAGAAACGAAAGAACGCTCAGGACTAGCAGCGTAAGCTAATCCAGAGGCTACTCTTCTAACCCCCTCTCCAGACGGAGAGAACCCTTGGAATCTTGGATCAATTGCCTTTAATCTCTCTAGATGAGTCAGTGATTCTTGAGGCTCAGGCTCCGTAATTTCAGGAGGATTCTCTCTCCTCCAAAGAGCAAAATCATCCCTCCATGCCTGGTGCGGATCTCTGGGATCAGGGTCAGGATCTCGAGGTGGAGGATATCCTCGCCAAGTCGCAAAAGCACTCCTCCAATCACCTTGGGGCAAGTTCACTATCTCCAAACTTGATTAACTCAGGAGGCCACAATTCCATAGGAACTCCGTCTGAATGTAATTGTGCCGCAAGATCATCAAGGGTTTGTGTTACCTGGCTAGGATCTTTCATCCGTTCAGCTAGCCCATATCTCTCTAAAGCCTCTTGTAGATTCATAGGCGCATTTGGATGAGGTTCCGGCCCTGCCATTCCTGCTCCTTGATATCCTTCAGGAGTAGGGAATAGTTCCTCCATTCTTCCTTCTTTCTCAACCTCCTCCGGAGCAGGAGGATTCAAAAGAGTCCTGAAATTTTTCCTTGTTCTCTCTTCTATTCGTTGGTGATAAGCTTTTATCTCTTCATCAGAAGCATACTCTTCTGGAGGTGGGAGATCCTGCCTTGCGAATCTCCCCGCAGCTTGCCAGAGATCACGGTGCTCTTTCTTGAGCTCTTCCAGTCTCTCCTTACTAGTCAGAGCTTCGAGTCTCTTATCTCTTTCCTGTTGGAGTGTTCGTGTCAACTCATTCCACTCTTTTCTATACTCATGCTCTCTCTTCTGTTGCTCCAGAGATTCCTCCCGCTCACGCATCTGACGTAGGGGCAACTCAGCAGCATAATCCTCACCCTGAGCTGTTTGATAACGCAGGTTCTCATCCGCTGTTGCTGGAGCTCCTGTTGTACCAGGCTCCATGTACTCCGTGAAGTATTCGCTGGAGAATGGGTCTTTAACAGCGGATGTTCTAGCCATCCATCCCTCTCTACGAGGACCGGAAGGTTCCAGACCTTCAGGAGAAGCAACCTTTCCCATGACATTAGCAGGTAGTTGCATAGCCGCTCTAACATCAGCTTCCGGAAGAGCGGCTTCCGCCATTCTGTTCTCCCGTTCTTTCTCCTTTGTGAGAGCAGCAGTGTGAGCAATGGCAGCTAGTGTTTGTTTATCTAGGAGTCCTTGCCGCGCGGCGTCTTGGAGCATACGTTGCTCACTGATATCTACGCTTCTTCTCCTCTGTCTCTCATATTCTTGCTGAGCGAAAATATCCGATAGTTGCTGCGCAAACAACGCCATAAACTTTGCCCAGTCTCCACGATTAGCCATTCTTAGCCTCCGTAATTGTTCTCTCTCTTTCGGGTCCAATTAGGCCAGTTACTAGTAAAACCAGTATTAGGAGGTTGGGATGGTGTTGGAGACTGAGATGCTGGTTGCGCTGCCTGCCTGAGACGGTCCAACATCCCTTGCATATCAATAAGACCCCCTCCTTGCCGTGGAGGTGTATGAGGAGGAGACGCAGCAGGCCCATACCCATGAGTGCCTTCAGCGTATTGAGGAATCGTATACTGAAAACCACCAGCAGGATCACGACTTAAATTATAAGTGCTCAATGAGCCTAACGCATCAAGTAGCTCTCTCTCAGTCTGAGTAGACTGGCTATAACGAGTACCTGTATTGGTAAGCTCGCCTAAAGGATCTCCAGTGGCTCGCCGCAAGTTAGTAGCCATATTAAGTCTTTTCCTACCTTCAAGAGCCATTCGAATAAGCCGGGCAGGATCCTGAGCCATCATCTGCTGTATGAAAAGATTGTATGCTGCTCGTCTTTCCTCTCTAGAAAGTCTTTCTCGCTCACCTTCACCATGACTCTGACCAGCAGCACCAGCAACAGAACTAAGACCAGCGGCAATTATTGGTCCCCAAGATATCGGCATTTCATTACTCCTTTAAACATACAACTCTTCCATCGCTGCTGCTTGTGCAATCGTAATCGGCTCACCATTTGGCCCAAGAACATAATTACCATAAGAATCAATGTATAAACTACTTCTATATGCTCTATTTGCCGCGCTCCGACTTGCGGAAGCTGCGGCTAGTGCTCCTCTTAGTGCCTGGTCAGCAGCGTACATCTGAGCAGAAGCAGCTATGCTTGCTGCTTCCAATGTTGCCTTGATCTGTTCACGAGCAATCGCATTCTGTTCTTTCCCGAGCTCATATTGTCTAACATTATTAATCCATTGCATCGCATCTCGGATAGCTTCTTTTCTATCCTGGTAGTCAGCCAACGCCTTCTGGAGAAGAATATCTCTCACTCCAGCAGAATAAGCCTTGATACCAGCAGTCTCCACAGCAGCAACACCACCAGAAGTCACACCAGAACGAAAGATCCCCCGCCTTGCTGCATCTGCATAAATAGACTCTCTTGCTCTTCTAGTCTGTCCTTGAGTTTCCTCGAAGAGCTTCTGCTTCATCATTTCCATGAGTTCAGGAGGAAAAGCAGAGGAACGTCCACTGATCCGATCCATTACATTCTTTTTGATTAGTGCATCCAGATCAGCGTGAGGATCAGGATGAGCATGATACCCGCCTTCACCTATTGGTACACCAGTACCACCACCACCGCCGCCGCCGCCACCACTGGTAGCTGCGCCACCACCGCCGCCGCCGCGAGGAGGAGGTTCAGGAGGAGGCTCAGGCTCCACGGGTACTTTGCCAGATACAGGTTCCTTATCATAAGGATCACCTTCCCTCTTAATAGGTATTTCAGGACTAGATACCTTATCAGGAATAGGTTCCTTATACTGTTCTTCTTCCTCATATCTTTCCTTCTCTGGAGGTGGAGGAGGAGGAGGCTGCTTTTTTTTGATTGGTATTTTCGTAGCCATCTACCTACCCCTTCTCGTGTACTCTTGAGCGATGCGATCCACATCTATCCCAAGCATCTCAAACCCACCCGGACTCCTCGATTTAGTAAATTTTCCTGTGAAAGGATTAAAACTTCTCCCAAATGGACGTATAGGAGGAGAAGGATAATTAGGATCTCCCTTCCCAGGAAAATCACCAAACTCCGCCAACTGTCTCTCAGCATCAACTCTCGCTCTAGCTCCGACACCAGGGAACTGTCTCCCAACCGCGCGTTCCCAATCTTCCTCAGCTCTGTCCACAACAGCATTGTAATGCCCTTGTGCAACTCCTCGAACAGGAGACTCTCCTTCTGGAGTTCTTTCCGCTTGAGCTCTCTCCTGCTGCGCAAGACTTCCCTCCGGCCCCTTCGTGGTCACTTGAGAACCATCAGGCTCGGTAATCGTTGTCTTAACCTCTCTCAGACCCTCTTGTGCCTGTACTGGCTCCACAGCAGGAGGGGGAGGAGGAGTAGGTCTAGCTTGCAGTATAGGTCTTGTTGGTGCTACTGGCCTTACAATAGAATCCTTCCTTGCTCTTGTGTGGGGAGGAGGAGCAACAAAAGGACGAGGAGTAGGTGTCTGCGGAGCTGTAATACCACCCTGATTTCTCACAGGAGGACCAGTAGGAACAGCGTTCGCATTCCTATTCGGATCTCTAGGATCAATAGGCATCTTTTATCTCCGTTTTTGAAGCGCCTCAAGGATTCCCATCACATTAGGCGGGGCTTCTTTTTGTTTTCTTCTCTCAGGATCCAGCCCAGGACCACCACCCATAAAAGGACGTATCTCCTCACCACCTGTATACATAGGGGAGAACCTAGCTCCTAACATTCTTCCTGACGTACTTCCAGGGAGCTCGTAAGTTCTTGGACTACGTGTTCCAACACCTTCTGGCTCTACTCCCGTAGAACTAGGGATAGAAGGAGTAATAGAAGGAACAACAGGAGCAGTAGGAATAGGAGGAGGAGTAGGAGCAGGCGGAGGACCAGAAACAGGAGGAGGTGCTTCTGGAGGTAGATTGATCGGCACCTTTGGAGACGCAGGTATAGGGGCAGAAGGTGTCGGAGTCTTCTGTCCAAAGCCAGGTATTTTGTTTATACTTTCAGGAAGTTTAGGCTGTGTAGATACGCCAGCAGGGATAGGAGTTTTACCTGTCGGTGCTAATATCTTGCCTGTAGAAACTGGAATCTTACCTGTTGGCACTGAAACCTTACCAGCACCCATCCCTGCTGTAGTAGGATTGACCGGAGATGTACGTATAGGAGGTCTTCCTGATAAAGCTGTCTTATATTTCGGACTAAGAGCCATTAGTAAATCCTCATTAAAACAAGTGAATCGCCGGTAGTACACTTAAAATAAGCCAGGGTCGAGCTCCAGCTTCCGGCACTGCTGACATAAACAATACCGCCTTTGTCTATCTTAGAGATATCGTATCCAATAGCTCTACGACCTAGACCATGTGGAACAACAAACTCAGTATCAGCTATAGTCGGTGTGATAACCTCGATGTATTGAGCTCGTAAATTACCGGCTAGTGTCCCCTGGTCTCCAGTGCCTAAACTTATCCCTTCGTTTAAAGTTTTAGCCACGGCGGAGATCAAGCTATTCAACTGGTTTAAAGCCTCTATTCCTATTTTCCCATCCTTTGTCAGACGAATGGGTCCAGGAATGGCGAAAGCACCTTCACCCGTCTTGATAATCGGCCTGATAATTGTTGCCATTAGAAGCCCGGTATCCAACCTAAAGGCTCAGCAGGATCACACCTAATGCTGAAGCATTGGCTATGGTAGAAGAATCGGCTCCTGTGAACCCCGTCCCTGTCCTTCGCTGCCTTGATATTCTCCTTGACTTCCAGGATCACCGCCTGACGTTCTTCCTCGGTTCCAGTCCCGCTGAGAGCTACGTTGTCACTACCCTTCAAATTCCAGCGTTCTATCTCAGCGTCGGAAGCATACTTTGTTGTCTCGTTGTAGAGCTTCGTCTTCCCAGACCATCTCTTTGCTACCCTGTCATAATCTTCCGCATTAGGCCAACGCTTATACGCATACTTATGATTCTTTTTTCTGACGTTGCGGGGAGGATGGAAAGCAAGATGTGTAAACACTTGCTGCCAGATATCCGGGTATCTTCCCTTCCAGATCCATCTCTCTCCCGCATGATCAGGCAACCATTTAATCTCTCCTGGAGCATCAGAAGAGACAGGCAAACCCGTCTCCTCCATCAGCTCTTCTCCAAGGAATCGAATATGCTCATCCTTCAGATAATCGTTAGTGAGTTGGTGTATAAACTCGTTCATCACATTAAATGACAGATGCTCAACTCCAAGACCATCTACGACGTCTACAACTTCCTCACATAATGTACGATGGTATTCGTATGGGTTCTGTCCCCCCGCATGTTTCAACCCGAATGTTGGATTTAATACAAGCCATACCTTCTCTTCAGCAGTGATAGTCAAGAGACGCTCTAAATTAAGTCTCCACTCCTGAGTGCCTGGTTTTGGTCCGCGCGGTAATACAGGAGGAGCATCATCCTTCTGCCATGCTTGAGCTCCACAGGACAATGTGTTGTAACCATGCTCCTTCACATACTGGCAAACATCTCGAATGTAGGAACCCTCACGAATACTGAGAGGGAATGCTACAACCCCCTTCGTCTCATTCCGATGATCCCACCACGAACCAAAAGGAGACGGCGGAGCAGGAGGCTCAGGAGGAACAGGAGGTACAGGAACATCCTGACACTTACATTCAAGAGCCTTACAGAGAGCACACACAATTTCACATAAATTCATCTCAGCACCAGTGATTGGCGACCAGTGTCTACCACCGTGAATCCGAGTCCAGATAGTTTAAAGTCAGCGTTGCCTGTGTAGGTAAGCTTCACATCCATGAAATTACCGAGATTGTCATTGTTCGCCAACGCAATGCGTTTCCACAGATGGTTGCCGTAAGTATTCACAGTAAAGGTATCATCATTCGAAGTCTCATCATCAACATACAACTCAGCAACAATATCCTCTGCCGCAGAGGATGTACTGATAAGAAATTGCAAATCCTTCATGAATTTGAGAGTGTCATCTCTACCAAATCCAAAAGACTTGGTACGAAGAACGCAAACAATGTCATACCCGTAATCGTCTTCGCCTTCCATAAACTGATAAACATGACCAGTAGAATTGTAAGTAGGACAGTAAATAACCTGTAACCCATCTTCATCCTCGAATTCACCAAAATACTGTGGACATCCAATACTCGTATCATAAGTAAAGGTTGTCCAATCACCGCTCCTATAATTAAAAACAAGAATCTTGTTTATGTAGCCTACGTCTCCATACGGAATCCCGACAACGTACCACCCATACTTAGAATCAACTCCTGCTACAACATTCTTGTAGGCATCCGCAGGAATAGCATCTACAATATCTCTGATCTCAGTGTTTCCTATGGCTTGGACACTATTCCCATCAGTCATGTAGAAATTGTTTCCGCCAAACCAGAAGCAAATACCCTCAGAAGCCTTCATGCTATGGTGTGATGCAACTCCATGCCTGTCACTCAGAGTCCTTAACTCGAATGACATGTCATCAGTTCCAGTAAGATAGTAGAGAGCATTCGTCTTTCCTATGAGAAGTCTCTCGCTGAATGCTTTTAACCCTGATATAGAATATCCATCATCAGGAGAAACAGGAATATAATTGAACGCTCCAAAACTCTCCGGTAAACCAAGCTCTGAAAAATACAAATCTACACCATCAGTCACCCACATCCGCTCCTGGAAAATCTCGCAGTAAAGACAGGTAGTAGGTGGTGTACCATTCTTCGTACCCGCCGCCGCACCCATATCCGCCAAAAGCGCATTGTCACCAGTATATGTAGTAGTGTTCACATTATCATTGATTGTAGCAACTCGAAAATATTCACCTTGTTGATCCACTAAAGTCCTATATAAACGTCGTGCGTTAACTTGTCCATTCGAACTAGTAGTAACAGCACTCCAGTCAATTTTCTTACTTGCTGCCAGAGTTAACGCCGTGCTAGCCGGGCTGTAATCCGATTCAGAGCCAGTATTAGAATTATAATACGTATAAACACCAACATAATCACCAGCACCTAAATCACCTGCTGCGCCCTCGGCTAGTGTCGGAGCTGTGGTGGGGGCAGCGATACCAGCAGCAGCTACACTATTCCCGTCTGAGCGCAACAGGCCCCCGGAACCACTCCTACAAGCATAGAATATATTCTTATATTGCTTCATAGACCAAGGAAGAGCCGAGGAAGTTATAGTTACTCCTGGTGCTTCTTGGATAGCTACAACTTCTTCATCATCATTGAGGAGCACCAATGCATCGGTCGATCCTCCAACACATTTCCAAGATGATGCGCTAATCTTGTAAGCAAAAAGAGTACTCAATGCTTGACCGTAAGCAGTTCCAGAAATTCGATCTAGTCCCTTTCTCCTATAGAGAACTCCATGAAACGGATACCAGTTCTCCAACACCTGAAACTGACCATCTTCTATGTTCTGTGGCACAACTCCAGAATTCAAGCCACGGAACCCCCGCAGAAGGAAAGGTTTAACCTCAACTGTCTCAGGCATTTTTCCGCCGTCGTTCCAGAGCAGAGAGAACACCATCAGCAGCTTCTCTCTGCCCCTGAACTGTCCCTATAAAACGTCTGATAGTAGTTCGGCTACCTGGATTCCTTTTCGGCTTTACTTGCTCTTGCTCTTGGTTTTTCTGATTAACTGTAGGCATCTTACTCTACATCCCATCCAATAAAACCCTTAAAGTTAATATGATCAGGAGTCCCCTTTCTCCTGTAGTAGCTGGTGATGTCTCCAACAACCGCAGCCAGCTCCACTGCTGCAACCTCAGCTTGTTGCGCTGTCTCTCCAAGAGCCAGCATCTCTGCTCTATAAACAATCCCTTCGTGTAGATTCACCTGAAGATCCGGAGTTTCGTCATCGTTTCCCATAGCCAAAGTAGGAACCCACTCAAGCTTCAATCCGGCGGTAGAATTAGCTGTTGGAGTGGGAGATAGAGCTATAAATCTACCCTTGTAGCTGTATTGAACACCTTCAACATCTCCAGCAATTAGATCCTGATATTCAACAAAATCAGCTATTGAATAGCTAGTTCCATTGTTTGTAGAGACATAAACAGCAATCTCAAACTGAAAACCGGAAGGTTTAGGATAGTCCCGCTGGTTTGCAACAATAGGGGTAGTATCTGTATAAACAAGCCATTCTGGATCAACTGCCTGAACTTTCTTCTGCATGTACTGTAAACCAAGATTCAGAAGACTGTTTAAAGTCGCATCTGTCCACTGCGCAGCGGTAACTTCCTGTAATCTCCGCCGTAGCATTGAACGTAATTCAAGCCTAGTCATCTTGGAGTCGCTCCTATTCCAGTAGCCTGAGTCCAGGTGGTACTAGGGTCTAGAACACTAGGACCATCAATCTGACTCCATACATAGAATCCACCATTACTACCTACTGTTCTTGTGTCTTTTGGTGTGAATCCAATTCTAGTAACACCACAAACAGCACAATCACACCGCGCGGTTGTTATCGCCCTTTTATTCTTAGCAGGAGAAGCCATTAGGTAGCACCACCATGATCATTGTAAGCATAGAGTCCTTCGAGAGCTCTTGCATACTGGACGAACCGTAGAAGAAAATTGAAGCTTTCAGCTCCATTCACCGCATCAAGATTGAGACGTATAACTGTGTTGTCAACAGAAGCACCACTATAACCATGGAAACATCTATGATCATAATCTCCGTCAGGTTGCGTAGATCCAAAAAAAGCACCATCCGCCACAATATCCTTAGCCCCAGAGAAAACACTTACCCACGAAGCGCCTGTTTCTAGCTTTTCCACATCAATCGTAATCGGACCAGCAGCCGGAGCAACCGCTGTCCCATCATGAGGTGTCCCAGGACAAGCCTGAACATCTATAAGCAATGCAGAGCGTTCAAAAATATGAGAACCTTGATTGTCACCAGTAGCAAGAGCTCCAGTAAAACTTAAAGGAATAGTAACCAATTCTCTAGGAGATGGAATCCAACGAGAAGGTGCATAATCAGAAAATATGACCGTAGGCCCAGAAAAATACGCGTCCCCCGCCGACATTATTTGAAGCCCCATCCATATTCTATTAGCCGAGGATGATATTTCATGAGTACCAGAAACCCACTCCCAACTTCCAGCACCGGCACTGTAAAGACTAGTTGCGGTAGCTCCATCATATATGTACATTTTTGCGTGAGCCCCACCACCACTTGACTTTATCCAGCAACCAACAGCTATTTTTTGACCTTCCAGATTATCCATCGCTGGATGTAATCCTTGGTCAATAACCGATTGCCAAATATAAGGAGTTCCTGAAATATGCGTTAGCTTTAAACAATATGGACCAACTTTTCGTGTAGTGTCAGCCTCACCAGTACCAGCACGAACAACAGTTAGAGGTCCAACAACACCCCAATAGTCAGGAGTACCAAGTGCTGACCAAAGAAGAAAATCTTCGTTAGCTAGAAGATTTACTGCTCCAAGCGTGCTCTGTAGTTTAGATTCTGTAATAACATCGGCCGGAGTAATCAATGTTCCATCATTATTCAATGAAACATCTAAACGTGCATCAAGCGAGGCTTCGCTTCCACGTGCCGTCACAATTTCATCAATGCAATTTGCGACACTTACCGTAGGATTGGAAGCCGAATGAACTACAGCATTGATTGAATCAAGTATGGCATCAAGAAAATCCTCATCTAGAGGAGTACCAGATTGACCAGTACCATCATCATTCGAATACGTAGGCCAAGTACTTTCATCATCAACTTTAGACATCAGGCAACCCCATAATCATTATAAGCTAGTAAACCCTCAAGAGGTCTCGTATACTGCATGAATCGCAATATGAAATTGAATCCTTCTGCACTGCCTGTAACATCAATATTAAAAGCAATAACAGCATTCTCGTTTGTTACAGTATTTCCAGAATAACCGTTGAAACATCTATGATCGTAATCTCCGTCAGGTTGCACTGAACCGTAAAATGCAGCAACAGCAACAATATCTTGAGCACCAGAAAAAACACTCACCCAAGAACCGCCAGTTTCATACTTTTCTACATCAATTGTAATAGGAACAACAGCCGGAGCAACCGCTGTTCCATCATGAGGGGTTCCAGGACAAGCTTGAACATCTAGTAATAGTGCTGGACGCTCGAAAACATGTTCACCTTGAAGATCTCCAACTGTCAGAGCTCCATTGAATGAAAAACGACGTTCTCTTATTACTCTCGGAGATGGTTGCCATCTTGCAGGTGCGAGATCTGAAAAAATAAAAGTAGGACCAGAGAAATAAGCCGTACCTGACGAATCTACATGACAATAAGCACGTAAGTATGTCGCTGAGGATGAAATTGTATGTGTTGCGGTTAGCCACTCCCAGTTACCACCTCCAGTATGGTAGCTGCTATTAGTCGCAGAATTACCGTCGTAAATGATAATCCGAGCATGATTGGCAATACTGCTCTTGACCCAACACCCGAAAGAAACATCTTGACCCTCTAAGAAGTCCATATCGGACCAGATACCTGAAAGAACAATAGACGTCCAGAGATACGACGTCGCCACACCGTAAGTCAGACTCGCACAGTACGGACCCACCTTCCTGGTAGTGTCAGAACATCCGGTTCCACAACGAGCAACAGTAGGAGACCCTGCTGTAGCCCAATAAGCAGGAGCAGCCGCATCTCCATCCGGCCAAATCAGGAAATCATCATTTCCGAGAAGATTTACAGTTCCTAAACAAGCTCCAAGATCATCCGCAGAAAAATAATCTGCTGGAACAATTAACGAACCATCTTCTTCGAGAGACACATCAAGACGAGCATCAAGACTGGCTTTCGAACCTCTAGCCGTTACTGTCTCATCAATAGCATCAGCAGCAGATATGGTAGGGTTTGTTGTTGAGTGAACTACAGTGTTTATGGCAGTGGCAATACCATCCCAAAAAGTATCGTCAAATACTGTACCTGTAGTGCCATCCTCGTCTACATCATCCGTATACGAGGGAAATGCTATTTCTGTCATTTTCTAGCTTCGGCTTCTAGGTCTGCCCTAAGCCGCGCTAGACGTTCCGGATCGGAAAATGTAAGTTCCTTGAACTCTCTATACTTCTCTTCTGCTATTTCTTCTACACGCTCAGCCTTATCCCATACAGTTTCCCTATCCCTGAATGCTTCTGAAGTATAGATAAGGAATGCCTGTCTTCTGTCCGTGGTTGGGTAAGCATGAAGATAAAACTTAGCGGTTCGGTTATTCTTGCCTGCGACAATCTTCCCCGATTTCAACATCAAATCAGGTTCAAAACTGAGGTTTAAAAACAGCGTTTCAGCTTGGGATTCGAATTCCCAGGAATCCGTAGCCAATCGCTTCTCCATAATGGCGATTTCTTCCTCGTTATAACCAAGAGCCTCCAGCTCCTCATATTCATCAGTAGAGAGTTTCTCTTGTATTTTCCCTTTTCTTGGACGTCCGCGCGGCATAAAGCCCCCAATGAAGGGGAGGGGATTGCTCCCCTCCCTCTGGTTTAAGGAAGGCCTCTAGGAGCCTTCACACAGAATGCCGACATCCTCATATAGTTTGTCGCATCCATGGTTCCTGAAGTGTAGAGTTGCACAGTCATCTTCTGGTGAGGAATACCCCAAACCGGAAAGAGCGGAGTTGCTGGAACGTATCCAATAGTATCATCCGCTCCTAGATCCAGGGAGAAGAAATGCTCTTCCGTTCTATCGGAACTCGTATCGTATTCCAGTGTATAGAACCGAAATGCCCCACCATCTGCATCGCCGTCACCATAGAGATACTCTCCACCTAGAGCCATGCACTGCCAACCCTGCAAAGGATTCTGGATGAGATCCCCATCATTATCGATCCAGGGTTCAATGCTGTTATGAAGACCAAGAGCATCCCAAGGCAGAAGCGCATGATTGATCCATCCAACATCAGAACAATCCTGGAGTACGGCGAGTCCGCCGTACACCTTAGCCTGTCCATCAGCCGGATCAACAACATCCGCTCCAGCGGCGATAATGGTTCCACTTCTATGCTGGTCAATAAGAACAGCTCTCCAATTGGTTGTGCTGTTTATACCGTCTACAACCTCTCCCCATGTATCACATGCAGCGTCAGCCGCAAGGTCGATCCCCGCAGTAACCCCGCAAGAAGCGTTGAGTGCGTCAAAGACGGTAGTAACATTGGTATCAGCCGCCTCAGAAGCAAGATCCCCATGATGAAGCTCAAGGTTCCCTGCATTGATATCCACGGTTCCCGAGACTTCCGAGCCAATGTACTTAATGACCATGATGACAGATTCGTCATCATCAATATTGAAGGGAATGGAGATAGCGTCCTGAGTAGGATGAAATCCCCACTGACCGATTGCAATTCCACAAGTGAAAAGCAACGCAAAAACTAGAGCTATCTTTTTCATCATACCTCCTCAGAGCGAAATGCCCCTCAAGAAACCATGAGCATGAGGAAGAGTGATCTCCAGTCCAACGTCACTTCTCCACTCATGGGTTACACCGTCCACCCCGTTCCCCTGCCGGTTACGGAGCAGCGCGGTATCTCTTCCCTGATGGTAGACATAGCGGAGATGATTCATATCCAGAAGGAAGGCCTTATCCGCATTCTCACCCTCCATGAGAGGATGGTCTACCAGGAAGATTTTCCCATGAAATGATTGGAAGACCTTTGCATTGAGACCATAGACATCAGTACTTGGAACGTACCTCAACCTATCGTGTCCCCAAGACTCGATCTCCGTGATATAACGGCTAGCGGCAAACAACCACTTGGTCTTTTTGCCGCCACGTCCACCCTTACCATAGCGCATCGCTTCCTCAAGATACTCAACGACATTACGCTCATTGAACGCAACACCATTGAGATCCCACTCGTTGCTGTTCTGGATGTAGTAATGCACTCCACCAGTTGTGGTGATTGTCTTGGCGGAGGTACTATCCGCAACCGAATGACGAACACCCCACAGAAAAGCCTTCTCAATCTGCTGAGAGTGCTGTGAGGATTGCCACTTCTCCTCTGTCGTGAAATCCCTTCCACCGTACATGTCGGTGTTGAGATCTCGACCAGAGAAGCTCATGGATGTTCGAATGGTTTGCGTATAGTTATACACCGCCTCCTCTTGAATGGATTTGGCGGTGGGGACATCAGCATTCTCAGCATAAGCATTACCAACAACTTCCAGCTCGTCATTATCGAGCATGGGTAGTGCTGTAGAGCCGAGTCCCCTGGTATGGATGGTTAGAGTATTGGACGAAACAGAATCAACCAAAAACCTCTCCATCGTCCTGGTGTTCATGACGATGTCTCTTGCCTTGAACCGATCCCCGTTGTCTACAACAAAGGACACATCATCCGCATCGTATCCAGCCGCAAGATTTATCCTGTCCCGCGCCGGGAGCCGGTCCTTGGAGAGGAAGTAGTAGGTATATTGGCTGACTTTCCGCTTCTTCCGTGCTTGGGTGAGTAGAAGACACACCGCATTGGAATTCGGCTGATAGGTAAATATCTCGTCTGCTACATCAGGTTTGATGCGAGTAGAGACAATATCAGTGCCAACGCCGCGCACTCCAGACACCACTGTAGGTGTGAAAGCTACAGCAGGAAATTTAGCCACTGTTTAACTCCATCATTCGGGAAAAAAGCCTAGATCCTCCCCGGTCTCCTTCCCTCTGACGGACTGTATTCCACGCATCCTGGATAGTGCCTCCGTTTGATGATCTGTAGGCTTTTTCTCGGTTGCGGGGTTTACACTAGGGGTTCCAGCAGACGAAGAAGCTTCCGCAGAAGCATCACTGGCTTTTTTGAAACGACCTTGCGCATCACGAGCAATGTTGTCGGAAACGTTATCCTCTGTATCAGAGACGGTTCGAGGCGATGATCGTGTCTCCGTCCTATCTCTGGCAAGGCGGTAAGCGTAGTTTATACCTTCCGGTGTAAACCCGAAATCGCCGTGTTTCTGCGCTATGTTAGACCAGGAGAGAAACATCTCAGTAGCAAACTCAGGATTGAGCAACTTCCCGTCCGAACCAACTGCAAGCTCCGGATAGTACGGTTGCCCTTCCTCATCCGCAAGATCCGCCGCCCAAACAAATAACTCCTGAGCAGCCGTGTTGAACCTTTGGACATCCTCCTGCATTTTAAGAGGTGCTTCTACTTCTGAAAGCTTCTGCTCCAGCAGATTGTTATATTGCTCGCTAAGCTTCTCAGCTACCACTCTCATCCCTGTGAGATTAGGGTCGTAACCTTGCTTCTCAGCAATATCCATGATCCGCTGGATTTCTTCCCAGTCCTTCTCGTCGAGTACCCCAGGGCCACGAGCCTCCTCTGCTTCTCCCTCCGCAGGCTGAGTACCATCCAACCGAGACACGAGCTCGTCATTCAGCTTCTTCGTTTCCTCAACGTAACGATAGTAATCTCGAAGCCGTTCTTCGGCTTCCTGTCGGCGTTGATTCTCCTGTGAAATCCGGCCCTCCCACGAGGAAATAGCATCCTCAGCCGCTTTCTGACTGGCATACTCCTTCCCTCGGAAGATGAATTTTTCGGTAATTTCTTCAGGCTGGACTTCTTGAGAAGCTTCTTGCTCTTCAGGTTCAGTTTCCTGTTCCTGTGTCTCAGTTTCCGGTTCCTCAGTCTCAGAGGGAGAACTGGTCTCCTGAGTGTCGGATTCGCCCCCGTCTACACTCGGTTCAGATATATCCTCATCATGTTCCGGGAAAATTCCCAAATCCTCAGCAGGGGTATCCTGCGTAGGATTTCCGTCTGTAGGCATCAAATCCTCCCCGCCTTCCCCATGAAGGCGTTTATACAAAAATTATAGCATATCAAGAATTTAGGCTGAGTGTATAAACAAAAAAAGGGAGGGCGATGTCGCCCTCCCCGGTGAGGAAAGAAACGAGAGATCTTGTGACTCTCAGTAAGATTATACTACAATCTCAACGAGTTTTCTAAGTTGCCCGCGCTGCCGCTCGCTGTCTTGCACACCATAATGGACTGAATCCCGCCTTGAACCACATAACACCGCACAACAGAAGGCAACGGCGTGGCGACGGGGCCAACATAGGATGTGCCCGAGGGAAACGGACAGCGCGGGCTTCTCGCGGCTGTGGGACTCGACACCCACTATCGGGTTGCGTGCCTCCTCTAGCAGAGCCCGTAGGGACGTTAGTAAGGCTACCCCAGACGTGTCCTTCCACGAGGAGCCGCGAGAGATCAATAGTGCTCTTTTCTGTGGCAATTAGCGCAGAGAATCACGTAGTTGTCTGGACATCCACGTCCTAACAACCATTTCCACAGCTTCTCCCCTCGCAGATTCTCCAGATTACGGCTGATATGCCCGTCTCCGTCCCTATGATGAAAGTCTAAACACCTCAGATCGGATTCTCCGCAGTTGCAGCTACCTCCGTATCCTAGTAACACCTTCTGCTTCAGTAACTCTCGTCTTGCCCTTCTCTCTGAGGATGTTCTCGTTTTTTTCAACTTGTCTCCTTGCCGCGCGGGTTAAAACATTCAGCTTACTGAACAATGTATGAGTCTTGGGAATCGAAACAGATAGAGCCCCAATGATGGCTACCAGAGCGGTGATCACCTTGCTACTAACGTTGAGCTCGTTATACGCTCTGTCTTCCAGCGTGGTTACTTCTCTGAGTACCATGTTTCTTCAAACTCTTGTCTAAACGGGTAAACTCCCTGATTTTCGAGAGAGACATTCCTGTCTGTGTTGATTCTCCTCGCTCAGCTCTACCCTTCTCCGCATAGAAGAATCTTTGCTGTCTTCGAGAGACGCTAGGCATTGAAACCCTCCCAATAGCTGCCACGACGCCGAGAAAGTGTTGATGAGTACACCGTGCGTTTCATCGTGGTTTTGAAAAATCTTTCATCTTTGAGCTCTCATCTTTGATTATACTAAACGTTGATCTTTCAGATTTGAGCTTTGAGCGTAATATCCAACAGATTTCAGGTCTGTTTATACGTAGAGCGTAAATTATCGGATTCACGCAACCGCTCATCTCTTCTCCCTTGTTCGCTACAGAAGGGTAATTGTTCGTGTAAACGGCGAATCTCGTCCAGTGCTTGCCCTAGCTCGTCTCTCTCATAACGCAGCGCGGATTTCAAATCGTCCCGCTCCCTCCAGCACTCCTCGATCTCGTCGAGGGCTTCAAGCGTCTCGGCCACGCTCGGTAGCCACCACCCAGAATCAAGTCGTCTCCTGATTTCTTGGAGCCTCTCCGGCGTCATCCTCCCCATCTTCTCTCTTCCTCTCCTCCTATTAAATGAGC
>Ga0209536_100002567_pt1 | contig 29595 bp, 25 predicted proteins | sample DeeMarSeWOR28_12_FD_187461 | JGI IMG/M metagenome (GOLD analysis project Ga0209536, IMG submission 187461) | Marine sediment microbial communities from White Oak River estuary, North Carolina - WOR-2-8_12 (SPAdes) (version 2) | ecosystem: Environmental > Aquatic > Marine > Intertidal zone >...
GTGGCCACCACCTTCTCCACCGACACGCCGAACCTGGTCACCGACATGGTGCGCACCAACGGTGTGAGCCAGAACTGGGCGTGGTGGGCGTTCCTGATCACCGGCATGTGCACGGTGTTCTTCTATGCGAAGCTATGGCGGCGGTCTGGCGCCTTCACCGACATCGGCTTCTACGAGCTGCGCTATTCCGGCGGCATCGCGGCGTTTCTGCGCGGTTTCCGTGCGATTTACCTCGGCGTCTTCTTCAACGTGATGATCATGGCCACGGTCACGCTGGCCGCCATCAAGATCGCCGGGGTGCTGCTGGGCATCGACAAGTACACAACCGTGCTCATCGCCGGAACGGTGACGGTCATCTACTCGGCGATGTCGGGGCTGTGGGGCGTGGTGGTTACCGATCTGCTTCTGTTCGCCATCGCGATGATCGGGTCGTTGGCGGCGGCCTACTTCGCGCTGGCCCAGCCGGAAGTCGGAGGGTTGGCGGGCCTGGTCACCAGCCCGGCGCTGGAAGGCAAGCTGTCGTTCCTGCCGGACTTCAGCGATTGGAGGACGGCGGCGGCGGTGTTCATCATCCCCATCGCGGTCCAGTGGTGGAGCACGTGGTATCCCGGCGCCGAGCCGGGGGGCGGCGGCTACGTGGCGCAGCGGATGCTGGCGGCGCGGAACGAGCGGGACGCGATGAAGGCCACGCTGTGGTTCAACATCGCCCACTACGCGTTGCGGCCGTGGCCGTGGGTGATCGTGGCACTGGCGTCGCTCATCATCTACCCGGACCTGGCCTCGATCACGGCGCGCTTTCCGGGACTGGATCCCTCCATCGTCCGTAACGACCTGGCCTACCCCGCCATGCTGGTCTTTCTGCCGCATGGGTTGTTGGGCTTGGTCGTGGCGTCGTTGGCCGCCGCCTACATGTCCACCATCAGCACGCACCTGAACTGGGGTGCCTCGTACATCGTCGACGACGTGTACAAGAGGTTCGTGGCGCCGGACCGTAGCGAGCGCCACTACGTCTCGGTGGCGCGCCTCTCGACCGTCGGGCTCATCATTTTGGCGAGCATCGTGTCGCTGTGGCTGGAGAACGCGCTGCAGGCGTTCCAGATCCTGTTGCAGATCGGCGCGGGCACGGGATTGATATTCCTATTGCGCTGGTTCTGGTGGCGGATCAGCGCTTGGAGCGAGCTGTCGGCGATGATCATCTCGTTTCTGGTCGCGATCTACTTCGAGATCGTGCACGAAGCGCTGGGCTTCGCGGCCGTGCATCCCTCGCTGAAGCTGGTGCTGGGCGTCGCCATCACCACGGCGGTCTGGTTGATGGTGACGCTGCTGACTCCGGCGACGGACAAGGCAACGCTGCAGGTTTTCTACGACAAGATCCGACCGTTCAACTTCGGCTGGCGGGGCGCGGTGGAAACGGGACCGGTGGAGGGGAGCTTCGCGGCGGCCATGATGTCGTGGTTCCTGGGCTGCGTCGTCGTCTATTCGGCGCTGTTCGGGACGGGCTACTTCCTTTACGGGCGGCCCTTGCTGGGTGCGACGTTCATGATCGTCGTCGTCATGGCGGCGACGGGAATCTTCCGCAACCTGCAGCGGGTCGGGTTCGAGTAGGTCAGAGACTCCTGACGAGATCCTGAAAGCGGGCGTCGGCTCTGAGTGGATCGAGGTCTGGGTCGTTCTCCATCCAGTCCTTGTTCCCGAATCCGACTCGGACGGCGCCTTCGAGGCACTCGATGGCCTTGTCGACCTGGCCCTCGAGCGAATACAGACAGGCGACGTTGTAGCGGACGCCGGCATCGTCGGGGTCGATGGCCACGGCGCGTTCGGCCCACTCGAGCCCTTCCTCCAGCTGGCCCAGGCGACAGAGCGAGACGGCGCGCATGGTCGCCGCCCGCGGATCGTCGGGAGTCAACTCGAGGTGGTCGCGGACAATCTGCAGGGCTCTGCGGTAGGCGGCTCTGGCTTCGTCCTGGCGATTCATGGCGGCCAGGGACTGGGCGGCGAAAAAGGCCGCCTGGTAATCTTCTCGGACTTGTGAGGCCTGTTCGAATAGGCGCGCCGCTTTGTCCAAGTCGCCTTTCGCAAAACTCTGGCGCGCGTAGAAGTAGTGTGCTTCGAACTGTTTGGGGTCCAACTCGATCGCCTTCTCGAATTCCTTTTCGGCCTCATCGCCTCGCTTCATCTGCCAGAGCGCGAACGCCCGGGCGGCGTGGGCCTCCGCCGATTCCGGGTCCAGTTGGAGGGCCTTCTGGCTGGCGGTGTCCGCTTGACCGAGCGTGACTTCCTTGGACGGGTAGTACATGTGCAGCAGCGAGCTGCAATCGGCGATACCGGCGTGAGCGAGAGCGAAGTTCGGGTCGACGTCGATGGCGCGCTCGAACATCTCGCGAGCGTACTGCAGGCTTTTCTTTCTCGTCTGGTGAAAGTACTGCCGGCCACGCAGATAGTAGTCGTAGGCTTCGACGTTATCTGTCGGCGCCTTGGTGATCGCGCGCTTCTCTTCATCGCTGAGAATCAGGCGCAGCTCGCGGGCGATGTTCTCGGCAATCTCATCCTGAATGACGAAGACATCTTCGAGCTCGCGGTCGTATCGTTCGGACCAGAGGTGGTAGCCGTCGGCCGTGTCCACCAGCTGCGCGGTGACGCGAAGGGTATTCCCGGATCGGCGAACGCTCCCTTCCAAAACCGAGCCGACGCTCAGTTGCTCGCCGATCTCTCGTACGTCTTGGTCCTTGCCTTTGAGCGCGAAGACCGATGTGCGCGCGACGACGTTGAGATTCTCGAGCTTGGCGAGGGCGTTGATGATCTCTTCGGTCATGCCGTCGCTGAAGTACTCGTCCTCAGGACTGGCGCTCATGTTCGTGAACGGCAACACGGCGATGGATCGAGTCTCCAGATCCGCGGCGCCATCCTTCGCCGCGATGGCTTCGGCAAAGTCGCTCAACGTGGGAAACCGATCCGAGTGGGCCTTGGCCAGCGCTTTGCGGAGCGCAAGCGCTATGTGAGCTGGCACATCGGGCCGGACTGTTCGAACCGGTGGCACCGGGTCGAGCACGTGACTCGTGATGATGGCGCGGGCGTTGGGCCCCGAATAAGGAGGTTGCCCGGCCAGCATCTCGTACATCACGCAGCCGAGCGAATACAGATCGGCGCGTTGATCGACCTCCTCATCGTCGTAGGCCTGCTCGGGACTCATGTACTCGGGCGTCCCGACGGCGACCCCCGTCTCGGTGATGCGGTCTCCGCCCGCGACGCTGATCGCCTTCGCAATGCCGAAGTCGGCGACCACGGCATGGCCCTCTTCCAGAAGGATGTTCCCCGGCTTGATGTCCCGGTGAACGACATGATGCTTGTGGGCGTAGGCGAGAGCGTCGGCGACCTCGCAGACGATGCGTATCGTCTCGTTGACGGGGAGCTGAATCTGTTCTTCCATGCGGGCCCGAAGCGACTCACCCTGGATGTAGGGCATCACGAAATAGACAACACCGCCGGCCTCCCCGGAGTCGTAGAGCGGCAGAATATGGGGGTGCGTCAGCTTGGCGATGATGCCGATCTCGCGCAAAAAGCGCTCGGCGGTGATGGTAGCCGTGTACTCGGGGTGGAGGACCTTGAGGGCGACCTTGCGATTGTGCCTGAGGTCCTCAGCGAGGTGGACGGTGGCCGTCGCCCCGCTGGCGATCTCTTGCAAGATCTCGTAGCGGTCGGCGAGCGCTAATTTCAGATCATCTATCTGTGGAGCCATGACTTACGGGCTCGAACATCCAGTGCTTCGACGTAGCCCTTCCCCTTTATTGTTTGAATCCCGAAGGCGAGAGATGGTTGGCACTCCCGCAAGCGAGCCAGGAGTAGCGGCCATTCTCACCGGGATGGGGCGTCAATGAGGACATCTGACTGTGAAGATGTCCTCTATTCCATACGTTGGCAAACGGCTCGGGTTTCCGCCCAACCTGGGCGGCTGTTCAGATCCCTCAACCGAAGCCGGAGGTCCCGCATCCGGCCGGCGGGGCCCCCGTGGAGCGGGAACCGGTCAAGACGTTGACCGCCCCGAAGGTGCGTTCGGCGTTATCCGATCCACAGTCGGGACACAGGGGAGACAGCCCCTCGGAGTAGGCTGAAATCGAGGCGCGAATCTCGAACGGCTTGCCACAGTCCTGGCACTGATAATCGTAAGTCGGCACGTGTCTTTCTGGTTGCAAGAATGAGTCCTGCGAGCGCATTTATACAGAGATTTGAATATATCTATGTATTGCCCGTTGTCCAGTCCCTGCTGGGTGCGGCGAACTGGGGTGATCCGCGGGGCGGTTAGAGGGCGGCGACGCTGGCGCCGGCTGAGGGCTCGGCGATGAAGAGGTGATTCTCCAGCGCGCCCTCGATCTCTCGTTTGGAGAAATAGCGGTCGGCGAGGGCTTTCATGACCTTTTTCGTGCGCTTCTCGGGACTCAAAGCGACCACGCAGCCGCCCAGGCCCGCGCCGGTGAGCCGCGCGCCGGCGGCGCCGGCGTGCTCGGCGATCTCGACCAGATCGTCCAACTCGTCGCAGCTGACCTCGAAGTCGTCTCGGAGGCTTTGATGGGACTCGGACATCAAGCGGCCGAACCCTTTGAGGTCGTAGTCGATCAAGGCTCTTTCCGCCGCGGACACCCGGTGCGGTTCGGTGATGACGTGTCGGAAGCGCCGCGCCAGAGGTTCGTTGAGGACCTCCATAGCCGTGTGCATCAGGTTGGGAACTGGTGTCGCGGCCAGCAGGGCGGGATAGGAGTCGACGCGTCCGGTCAGTTCCTCAGCCTCGATGACACGAGTCAGTGCCTCGTGGCACTCTTTGGTGCGCGCGTTGTACACATCTCGCGCCGCCCCCGTCTTCTCGGCTCGGACCTGGCTGAAGGCGACGATGAAGTGCCACTCGGGTGGGATCAGATGCGCGGTGAGCCGCAGGGGATGGAAATCGATGCGGCTGGCGGAGTGCCTCCGAGCCGCAAGGATGATTGCCTGGTCCATGCCGCCGCCGCGTGTGCCCACATAATGCTCAGCCTCCGCCAACAGCTCGGCCAGCTCCATCTGATCCACCCAGACATCGTTGGCGTGAAGGATCGCCAGCGCGCTGGCCACTACGAGGGCGGAAGACGAGCTGAGGCCCGCCGCTGTAGGGATATCCGAGTGCACTACCGCGTCGAAACCGCGCTCGATCTCGAACCCCTGGGTCAAACCCTGAGCCGCCGCTTTGACGTAGTTGCCCCAATCTCCGTCCTCGTAGGGGTCAATGGAGTCGCTCAGGGCAAACTCGCGCTCGCCATACTGACGGTCGGTGCTGGAGATTCTGACGACCGTGTCGTTCCTCTCCTTGTAGAGGACGGACAGGTGGCGCTTCATGGCCATGGGAAGCACCTGGAGGCCGTTGTAGTCGACATGATCGCCGATCAAGTTGACGCGGCCGGGTGCCCGCACCACGTAGGCGCCGTCTGGCGACCCGTAGGTGTTGGAGAAGGCCTCGCGAAGCGCTTCGAGATGGGGATCGGGCTTGATTGGCGTCTTCCTGCTCCTTCTACTTGTGGCCCTTCAGTCCCACGACCTTTCCATCCAAGTCCCAAGCCGGATCGACCCGAACGCCCAGGTGAGCCATGGCGGTAACGGCAATATCGACGAGGTTCGGAAGAACCGCCGGTTCACCCTTCGCCGCCGAGGGCCCGCTGGCCAGGTAGAACACGGTCTTCTCTTCGGGGGATTCGCCGCCGTGCCCACCTTCGTCCTTGTGGCCGTGGTCCGTGCTGATGAGGATCAGCCAGTCTTCTTGATCGTAGGTGGACCTGCTGCGAATCGCAGCGAGCAGCTCTCCGACATGCGTGTCGGCGATCTCGATAGATCTGCGATACTCCGGCGACACGCCAGTGTCGTGCGCAGCCACGTCGGGGTTGCCGATGTATACGAAGGCGGCATCGGGGTCCTGGTGGCTCAGGTAGCGAACGGCGGCGGCGACGGACGCCGCGTCCGCGGCCTCGTAGCCGCCTTCCTCGCCGTTGAAGTTCAACTTTGCATCGATCGTATCGCTGAACAGCGGGCCGCCGGATTCGGTGGTCCCCAAGGGCGGCCAGTCGAGAACGGCGAAGGTCGAAATCTCGGGAGCCACCCATTCCAGGCGAGTGAGGAAGTCGGGATATGTGGCGTAATCGTTACCGGTGAAGTCGTTGTTGGTAACGAGGTGCTTGTCGGGCCAGGCACCGATGACCATGCTCGACCAACCTGGGCCGCTGATCGTCTGGGCTTTGCTCTGGACGTCATCGGCGAACGTACCGTCGGCAATGAGCGCGTCGATGTGGGGCGTCGGGACCTCGGCCAGGACATCGGGCCGCACACCGTCGATTCCGATGACCAGGACCTTCTTCTCACGCGGCGGTCCGCCGCACCCGATGGTGAACAGCCAGGCTGCCGTGCATCCCAAAGCTACGGTCCGTTTCATCATCATCGTCATCCCGGTGCGTATGAGCTAGAACTCGTCGCTGAGTCCGAAGATTTTCCGCCGGGTCACCCACTTGCCGCGCGTGAAATCTGGGAAACTCATCGGTTCGCTACCTTCGGCGACCGACCGCTCCGACAGCGGGCTGATGACGGTCCAGGTGGCCGCGTCGTAGACGTCGATGGGCGGCTCGACTCCGCGCTTCACCGATTCGATGAAGGCGTGGACCACGAAGAAGTCCATGCCTCCGTGGCCCGAGCCCGTCGCCCGATCGGCATAACGTTTCCAGAGCGGGTGATCGTACTGCTCCTGGTAGTTGGCGAAGGGTTCCCAGCGGTGCGCCTCGGGGCTCAGTCCTTCTATGTAGATCGTTCGGCCGTCGACCGTCCACAGTCCCTTCGTCCCCTGGACCCTGAAGTTCAACGAGTAGGGTCGCGGCAGATTCGTGTCGTGACTGACGATGATCGTTTCGCCCCCGGCGCACTTGATCATGGTCGTCACCACATCGCCCAGGGCGAATTCGATCTTAGCGTTCGGGTGGTTCTCACCGCCCACATCCACGATGTAGTTGTGCAAGCCGCGTGACTTGGTGGACATCGACGTGAGGGTCAGGAATCTGTTGCCGGAATTGATGTTCATCATCGTGGCGATGGGACCGATCCCGTGGGTGGGATAGAGGTCGCCGTCGCGCTTCACCGAGTGCTCGGTCCGCCAGACCGCTTCGTCCTGGCCCTGGGTCCCGAACTCGGCGCCGGGCTGGAATTTCACACTCCGGAGATCGTGCTGGTACCCGCAACGTCCGTGGATCAGCTCGCCGAACATGCCCTTTCGGACCATGTTGAGTACGGCCATGACGTCGCGGCGATAGCAGACGTTTTCCAACAGCATGCAGGGCATGCCGGTCTGTTCCGACGTGTCCACCAGATCCCAGCAGTCCCTGACGGTCACGCCGGCGGGGACCTCGACGCCTGCGGCCATTCCGTTCTTCATCGCGGCAACGGCCATTGGCGTGTGCCACACCCAGGGTGACGCGATGATGACCGCGTCGAGGTCTTCCTTTTCAACCAGCCGGAGGAAGTCCTCGGGGCCGTCGGAGTAGCCCTTGGGCTTCTTCTGGCCGGCTTCCTCGACCATCGCTTGGGCCCGCGCGACCTTCTCGGGGACGATGTCGTTAACCGCCTTGATCTCCACATCGTCTCGCTGCAGACAAAGTCTCAGGTGCCAGGTGCCACGCAAGCCGACGCCGAGGATACCCACCTTTACCTTCTTATCAGCGAAGGTCTCCCCGGCATCCTCGGCAATCAGCTTGCCTGGCCAGAGCGAAGCGCCGATGGCGGCACCTGCTCCCGTCTTGACGAAATCTCTTCTATCGATGGACATGTCGATTTCCTGGTCGTTACCGTCTTATTGAAGTAATCTCAACTTTAATAACACGGGTCGGTGATCCGAAACCAGTGGCTCGTCGATTACATCCAGCAGATCGATCTCGAACCGTTCTTTCGGCCGGACCATGATGTAGTCGATCTCTCGGACGGGGTCGTCCGAACCAAAGGTCAGGTTGTCTGTGCCTTTATCGGGTACGTACCAGCCGGCTTTCTTGAGGAGGTCGATGACTTCCGAGTCGGGAGTCGAATTGAAGTCGCCGGCCAGAATGATCGGCATCGGTTCGTCTTGAAGGATCTCTACGAGCCGGGCCGCCTGAGCGTAGCGTTCTTCGGCGGTCGCGTACAGATGGATCCCGACGACGACGATATACTCGGACGATTCGGCCAGGCTGATTTTCGTGGCCAGTGCCGTGCGGGGCTCGAGGCCGTCCGGCAGACGGTGGTTCTGATGGCCGACTATGGGAAGCTTGGAAAGGACCGCCATCCCGTAACGCCCACCTTGGTAATCGAAGAACGCGCCGAACACCGAGTGCATGCCGGTGAGCTCGCCCAGCACGGTTGCCTGGTCGACGCGCTCGGTTCGATCCACGGCACTGTCGACTTCCTGCAGGGTGACGATGTCTGGACCCAGTGCGTTGATCACTCCCGCTGCGCGAGACAGGTCGACGATGTCGTCGTTTCCCTCACCGTGGCGGATGTTGTAGGCGAGGATGGTGAGTGTGGTCCCTGGGTTGTCCTGGTCGGCTCGTTGGTCTGAGCCGGGCACACAGGACGCGAGACCTGCGGCGGCCAGCAGCGGGAACCAGGCAATGGCCCGCAAGACGTGGAGTCGAGACCGCACCGCGTCGTTCGCCATGACGTGGCTAGTCGTCGAGCTTGTAGCGTTCCCGGGCGAGCTCATCCGGCGGCCCGTCCTCCGCGGTGAAGGGGCGGAGTCGGAATCCGTAGTTGTATTCCTCCGGCGGCAGCGAGTACTTCGGAAGCGCCGTCGGCCCCCAGCTGGTAATCCCACCCACGCCCATCTGCTTGAAGTCTACGTTCAGGTTGACCAGGTCCCGCTCCACCAATTCTCCGGCGTGGCGTTGCGCCTTCTGTTCACCGGGGTCGAGGTCGTCGATGGTGAAGTGCAGCGCGCTCATGCTGAGGACCGGCATTCCTATGATGAGCAAGCCCGCACCCTCGTCGTTCGTGAGCGCCATCCAGCGGACGTCGGTCTTGTTACCGTTCTCCTGCGGCCGAATGTAGGGGTGCAACTGCTCGGATACCGTACTCTCGTAGCGGCCGATCGGGGCACCCGCCTTGCGATCCCAGTATGACTCGTGCGGCCCGCGCCCGAACCACTCGACCCTGTAAAACTGCTTCGGAATCGTCATCTGCATGCCGAAGCGTGGCATGCGGGGTAGGGTCGTGTCGCCGGGTTCGAAGCGGCTCTGCACGACGATCTCGCCGCTGCCCAGGATCGTGTAGGAGGTCGTGTAGGTCGAGTTGCCGACCTCGAGGTCGGAGGTCGTCTCGATCCGGACCTGGCGATCGTTCACCTTCTCGATCACGACACCTCGAAGTGTCCGACTGGCTCCGGCGTCGCGCCAGACCGCCAGCTTCAGCTGCCAGCGTCCGCCGAAGTCGTTGTCGGTGGGAGCGCGCCAGAAATTGGGCTGGGGGGCGCTCAACAGCAGCTCGACGCCTTTGTACTGATAGGACGACAGGAGGCCGGTCGTCTTGTCGAAAGTGACCGAGAAGTCATCGCCGCTGACCGTGGCGTCACCTTGGCTCTCATCCAGCCTCAGCTTGGGCAGGTCCTTGAGCGACAGCATGTCGGCCGCTCGATAAAGCGGGAAACGGAACTGCTCCCACGCGACCTCGTGGCCCAAGGGCAGGAGATCTGTGGCCTGTTTGGTCCTGAAGCTCACCTTCAAGAAGTAGAGAACGCCGCGCTTCGGGCTGAACAGCTGGAAGGGTATCTCTATTTCCGCGCTCTCTTTCGGCCTCAGATCGATGTCGGTGACGGTCCCGGTCTGCAGCGGGATGCCGTCAGCGGTGATCGACCAGATGAGCATCACGTCATCCAGCGCCTTGAAGTCGTAGTCGTTGGTGACCGTGACCGACCGTCCTCTGATACTGAACCGCTCGACATCGATGTATTGATAGACCTTTTTGACTTCCCAGAGGGATGGGTGCGGACGACGGTCGGGAGACACGACCCCGTTGATGAGGAAGTTGCCGTCGCTGGGTGTCCCGGGCGGCCCAAAATCTCCGCCGTACCCGAAGATTGTGTCTCCCTTCTCGTTCGTCGTCAGCAGGCCCTGGTCCACCCAATCCCAGATGAAGCCGCCCTGGAGCTTCGGGTATTTGTCGATGATCTCCCAGTAGTCGGTGAAGTTGCCGACGCTGTTGCCCATGGCGTGGGCGTACTCGCACATGATCAGCGGCCGTTCGTCATCTCCCTCCGCATAATCGATGAGATGTTGGAAGCCGGCGTACATGGGGACGTAGATGTCGGTGTTCCAATCCCGCAGTGCTCGCTCGTACTGCACGGGCCGCGTCTTGTCTCGCGCTTTGATCCACTCGTACGTGGCGTAGAAGTTGACCCCGTTCCCCGCTTCGTTGCCCAGCGACCAGCCGATGATCGATGGGTGGTTCTTGTCGCGCTCGACCATGCGAATTGTACGCTCGAGGTGGGCGGTCTCCCAGAGCGGGTCGTTGCCGAACGTAGTATCGGGGTGGTAGCCGCGGCCGTGGGACTCGATGTTGGCCTCGTCCACTATATAGAGGCCGTGTTCGTCGGCCAGCTGGTACCAGCGGGGATCGTCAGGATAGTGAGATGTCCGGACCGCGTTGACGTTGAACTGCTTCATCAGCTGGATGTCCCGGATCATCGACTCTTCTGACACGACATGAGCGGTCAGCGGATCATGCTCGTGCCGGTTCACCCCCTTGATCGTGATCGGCACCCCGTTCACCAGCAATTGGCTATCCCTGATTTCGACGGTCCTGAAACCGACCCTGCTGGTGAGTACTTCCAGGGTCGTTCCCGAGGAATCGTCGAGGGTGAGCAGAAGCGTGTACAGGTTGGGGGTCTCCGCCGTCCACTTTCGCGGTTCGGGGATCCTTTGCTCGATCTGGACCTGGGCACCCTCGTCAGGCTGAAGGGCGACCGACCGGCGGAGGGGCCCAGCGGGCAGGACGGACGAGCCGTCGGAATCGAGTAGATCGACGGTGAGTGATAGGTTCCCGGCGGCCCGGCCGGAGTACTCGACCACCTCGGCGGTCAGCTCCAGCACACCGTCACGGTATCCCTCGTCCAGTCCGCCAATTACGAAGAAGTCGCGGATGTGGCGCTTCGGTGCCGACCACAGGAATACGTCGCGCTCGATGCCGCTGATGCGCCAGAAGTCCTGACACTCCAAGTAGCTGCCGTCGCTCCAACGGTAGACCTCCAACGCCAGCGTGTTCGTGCCGGTGCGGACGTAGGGCGTGATGTTGAACTCGGCGGGTAGCTTGCTTCCCTGGCTGTAGCCCACTCGCTGTCCGTTGATCCACAAGTACATGGCGGACTTCACGGCGCCGAAGTGGATGAAGATCTCGCGGCCGTCCCAGCTTTCCGGCAGGTCAAACGTCCGGCGATACGAGCCGACCGGGTTGTAGTCGTGATGGATGTAGGGTGGGTTCTCCTCGAACTCGAAGGGGCTGTTCAGATAGATGGGCACGCCGAAGCCGTTGATCTCCCAATTGCCGGGCACCGGAATCTCACCCCAGCCGCTGTCGTCGTATGACTCCAGATAGAAGTCCGTCGGGCGATCGGCGGGCTGTCGTACCCAATTAAACTTCCACGTCCCATTCAACGGCTGGAAGTAGGTGGACGCCGTGGGGTCGCCCTGTTGCGCCAGTTCCCGCGACTCGTAAGGGAAGAGCGAGGCGTGGGCCGGTTCCTTGTTGATGCCGACGACGTTCGGGTTTTCCCAATCGGGTACGTCTTGGGCCGCCAGAGCGGCGGGAGCGAGACAGCCGGCCAGGAAAGCCAGCAGGGTGATGGGGGAGCGAGTCGGCTGCAAGCGATGCATGATCCCTCTCTCACCGTGGTGCCGTGGGATGTCAGCCGCCGCGGGGCAGCGGTGTTAGGGCCCGGCGATTCCGGTCTTTCGGAATACCGTTATCTACAATGCGATGCGGCCGTGATCAACAGCGCCGAGTCAGCCGTCAGCAAGAACTCAGAGCTTCCCCCCGGACCATCGCCTCCAACGCTACGGCTGGACAGATGTGCGAGTGGATGTGATCGATGAGGTTAGTCCCCAGCCTTCTTACCATTTTCTCGGTTCGCTCGTCGGTGATATTGCCATCTTCATCCATCACCGTGCGCACGTTCGCCACGGATACGGGGCCGGGCAAGACGAGGGCGCCTACGTGGGAGCAGACGCTGCGCAAAGCCTCCAGCGACTTAATCGCTCCAATCTGCCCTGCGGCGACACCGAGGAGCGCGACGGGCTTGCCCGCTAGGGCGGAGGGGAAGCCCAGGTTTTCGATGACCAGCTTGATCACGCTGGAGTATCCGCCGTGATATTCCGGTGTCGAGAGGATGACGCCTGTGGCATGTTTCACGAGTTCTTGCAACCGGCCGGCGTCATTCGAATCCGAATCTTCGCCGGGGAAAGGGAGGTGCAAAGTCGCGGGATCTACGATGTCGAGTGAAATGCTGGGCTGTTTGCGAATCTCATCCGCTACGATCTCGAGTACCTTCGACGTGGCGTTTCCGGGCCTCACGCTGCCCTTCACCGCCACGACCCGTATGCCGGAAGCCTCTTTGTTCATTGCGCCTCTCCACAGTTGGGGCTCGAACGATATTCACTGGACTGGGTCCGCCAACTTATCTGGGGACAGCGATCTCTCCAAGTGCTCAGCTGCAAATCGCGAACATACTGAAGGGCCGTTGCAGCCGGCCCGTTATTGCATTAAGAGTCTGAGGGTGCAGCACGACAGACTTTAAGGTAGGCGGTGGAAGAACTACTCGCGATCGTGGCCGTGACGGCGGCGACCTTCGTCGCCACCAGTTTCGACAATCTCGTTTTGCTCATCACCTTCTTGGGAGATGCGGGATACCGGTGGAGCAACGTGGTGGTCGGATATGTCGTATCTGCGACTCTGGTCACGGCGATCGCGTGGGGTTTGTCGGAGGTCGTGGACCAGGCGCCGGCTCAATACCTGGGGTACTTGGGATTGATCCCTATAGGCTTGGGTCTGATCGAGTTGTTCAAGCTGGTCGGCCGGCGTGAGAAGGTTGAGCACTCACGAGCGGAGATCGTTGCGGCTAGGGGTGCCCTGTCCGTCGGTGCGGTGATGGTAGCCAGCAGTGGCGATACGTTCGCCGCTCTCTTCGCGATCTTCACCGACACCGCCGATTCCTTCACGATCCCTATGTTGGCCACGGTCGCTGGAGCGGCATTGGCCTGGTGCGGAATCGCCGCGTGGCTATTCTCGCATCCGCCTCTCGAACGAATACTCAGCCGGGCGGCGCGCTATGTACTGCCGTTTCTGCTGATCGGGATCGGTATCTACATACTCCTGGACTCCGGCACCGACATTATGGTCGGCTGAAGGCTGGGGTCGGAGGATGACTCGGTAGACCCTCATTGGTCTGCCGCCCAAAGTGAGTGCATCAGAACATGTCTGAGCCAGAAATCACGGAAATCGAGGGCCCACGCGGGCGCGAGCGCATCCGCACGGTCATCGTCGACGATCCCAGCGATCTCGCCGTCGTGATCGCCGACCGGATCGCCAAGATGATCCGGCGCCAAGTCGCCTACAAGGAACGTTGCGTGCTGGGGCTGGCGACGGGTAGCACTCCCATCGGTATCTACCGCGAGTTGATCCGCCGCTACGAGGCCGGCGAGATCGATTTCTCCGGCGTCATCACGTTCAACCTCGACGAGTACTACCCCATGTCGCCCGATAGCATACACAGTTATCGGCGCTACATGATGGAGAACCTCTTCGATCACGTGAACATAGCGCCCGAGAACATTCACATTCCGGACGGGGCGGTCCCGCGTGAAAAGCTGCTGGAGCATTGCCAGGCGTACGAAGCGGCGATCAAAGAGCTGGGTGGCATTGACTACCAGATCCTTGGAATCGGCCGCAGCGGTCACATCGGGTTCAACGAACCGGGTTCGCCACCGGAGTCGCGTACGCGGCTGATCATGCTCGACACGATCACGCGGAGAGATGCTGCTGCGGATTTCTTCGGCGAGGACAACGTCCCCCTCGAAGCCATCACGATGGGGATCGCCACGATAGCAGCGGCCAAAGAGGTCGCATTGATCGCGACGGGCGAGCATAAAGCGCCGATTGTGAGGCGGGCCGTGGAGGGTGAGGTTTCGCAGGACGTGACGGCGACGTATCTGCAGAAACACCGGGAAGCGACGGTATTTCTCGACTTAGCCGCTGCCGGCGATCTCACGCGCATCAAGACGCCCTGGCTGGTACAGGGTGTGGAGTGGACACGCGACCTGACCGACCGAGCCGTCGTCTGGCTGTCCGAGCGTACAGAGAAGGCGATCCTGAAATTGACGGCGAACGACTACCGGGAGAACCAACTCAGCTCACTGATATCGAGTCACCCGACGGCCGGTGTCATCAACGGTGTCGTATTCAACCGGCTGCGGGAGAAGGTCCGCGGACGAGCGAAGCTCCCCAGGGAGAAGCGTGTGGTGGTGTTTTCGCCGCACCCGGACGACGACGTCATTTCCATGGGCGGTATACTGCGCAAACTGGCCGAGAACGATAACAGGCTTGTTGTGGCCTACATGACCAGCGGCAACATCGCGGTATTCGACCATGACGTTCGGCGTCACCTCGACTTCGTTGCTCGGTCCGCTGAGGCGTTGGGGTTGGACGGGGAACAGGCTCGGCGTGCACGAGATGAGGTCAAACAGGGGTTCAAAGGAAAGAAACCCGGTGACGTCGACTCGGAACGCGTGCAGAATCTGAAGCGTTTCATTCGCGAGTCCGAAGCGATCTCGGCGATCGTCGCCGTTGGTCTGTCGCCGTCTGCGGCGCGGTTCCTGAATCTACCGTTCTACCGTACGGGTGAGGTACGCAAGCGGCCAGTCACCGAGGCCGATGTGAACATCGTCCTGGATCTGTTGAACGAAGTCCAGCCCGAGTTGGTCTTCGTGGCCGGAGACATGTCGGACCCCCACGGTACCCACCGGCTGTGCAAAGCGGCGATCGACGATGCTCTTGATCGCTACGAGCACACCGAGCCCGAGGTGTGGCTCTACCGAGGCGCGTGGGAGGAGTGGCCGATCACTGATGCCGACGTACTGGTGCCGCTGGCGCAGGAAGAGTTGCGGAAGAAGATCATGGCGATCTTCAAGCACCAGTCGCAAAAAGACGTAGCTCCGTTCCCCGGCGGATTCGACGAGCGCGAGTTCTGGCAGCGGGTCGAAGCGCGCAATCTATCGACGGCCGAACAGGCCGATCGATTGGGCCTGCCGGAGTACTACGCGATGGAAGCGTACAGATTCGGTAAGCGGTAGGCGGTGGGTAGCTATCGTGTGGCGTCCGCCATCCGGTCGAGTTCTTCTAAGGTGAGCCGCACGCTCACGATGTAGGGCTCTTCGCCTTCTTGCCAGTGTCCGTAAGTCGTGGTGATGAAAGTGCCGTCGGGCAGCAACTCGAGGCCCGGGTACGCGGTGTCCGATTTCCAGATGTTATCCATCAACCTGACGCGGTACTCACCTTCGCGCCCCTCGACGATGTCTTCGTAGATTCCGACCCAGCCGACCCAGTCGCCCCAGGTGGGGCTGTTCTTCGCCATATCCCGGAAGGTGACGAACAAGCGGCCGTCGGGCGCGTACTTGGCAGTGTGCCGGTCGCCGGTCAATGCCGCGGGAAGCTCCACGGGTGTCGACCAGGTCTGACCTTCGTCATTGGAAAACACGACGAACGAGTTGAACCGTCGACTGTTCTCCCGCAACAACAGCGCGATTTGGCTGCCGTCCGGAGAGCGCACCAATCCGGGCTCGCAGAGATGAGCCTCGGGATGCTCCGTGACGACGACGGGGTCGTTCCAGGTGAGCCCGCCGTCCCGCGAAACCGTCTTGAACACCTGGAACTTCGATCGCTCTCCGCCGCCATGGAGGAAGCGGCCGTCGTCGTGAAAGAGAGCCATGTAATCGCCGTTGGCTAGTCGCTCGACCGACGCCATGGCGACGATGCCGCCGAAGTCACCGATGGGTTCCAGGGGCGACCATGTCGCACCGTCATCTTCGGACACAGCCATTCGAATCGGGTGAAGCCCCGAGAAGATGATGAGGCGTTTTCGGCCTTCGCGGTCCACCACGCGGTAGATCGTCGGCACCTCCTGCGAGGTGGACCAATTATCGGGTACGTCGAGGCGGTCGCTCCACGTGAGGCCGCCATCGGCGCTCCGCTTCATGACGATCGGGCCGCGGCCGTGGCCCTTGGGATAGACGATGAGGATGGTCCGGTTGTCTTCCAGCAGGACGGTCGTCGGATGGCCCAGGTACTGGTCCGGTTCTCGGTCGACGATCACCTGTCGTTGCGTGTCGCGTGCCAGATCGATGACCGGGATCGTGAAGGTGTCTTGGGCGGCAGCCGATGGGCCGAGCCCAACGAGAGAAGCAGCCACCAGCAATCTCGTACGCATACCGCAAAATAGCCTGCTTGGACAGCGCTGTCTCGCCCGGTAGATTGTGACTGGGTGCGGTTCGGCCCGAAGATCGACGAGAGAAAGCCCAGACGCAGGGAGGTGGCATGAACCCGCAGATGTCCGGAACCGACCCGGCCAAAACTGTTACTACGGCTCGCGTTTTTCATGGCGCAGTCATGGCCGGTATCGTCATCCTTTTTGCGGTCTTCCTCTACCTGCGGACACAGGGGGGATCCGAGATGAGGGCGGACACAGGCCGCGTGCTTCGCATTCTCGGCTACGCGTCACTGGTCATTCCCGTGCTGGGCAGCGGCGTGGCGCGAGGCCGGATTCCCCCGCGTCGTCGCGGCGAGGATCTGGCCGAGTGGTGGGCCTCGAACCTTTCGGGTGCCGTGGTGGTTTGGGGATTGGCGGAAGCAGGTGGACTGGCCGCTATGGTCCTCGGCTGGTTGACGGGAGACACGAACCTATTGGCCTTAGGAGCGGCCGTGGCTTTGGCCCTGCTATTCGTGAACCGCCCAAGTCGTTTACAGAGCGAAACTTAGAGGGTTCCAACCATCCTGCCTTGTAGAGTATCTCACTAAGTGGCAGGAGGGATGGGTCCCGGAGAGTGACAAAGCTGACTCAAGAACGACCCGCCAGGCTTGTGGACGCGGACGACGCGGTGCTCGCAGCAGCGGGAGATGCAAAGGCGTTTGAACGCCTGTACCACCGGCATGTCGCTCGAGTCCACAGCCTGGCCAGACGGATGATCGGGACGGACGAGGCTGACGAGATTACTCAGGATGTATTCGTCAGGGTGTGGGAGAAGCTGGGAAGTTTTCGTGGTGAGGCGGCGTTCGGGACATGGCTGCACAGGGTGGCGATCAACGTGATTCTGGGACGTCGCAAGCAGTTGGGGATTCGGAGAGAGCGGTTTGTGGATGGTGAGAAGGCGATAGGCAAGCTTTCATCGAATCCAAAAGGAGCCGAGACGGCGATCGATTTCGAGGCTGCCATGGAGCTCCTGCCCGACGGGGCGCAACAAGTGTTCGTTTTGCATGACGTTGAAGGTTACAAGCACGGAGAGATAGCGGAAATCATGGGGATCACGTCAGGCACTTCGAAGTCGCAGTTGCATCGAGCCCGGATGATCCTGCGTGACTACTTAGATCGGTGATGGAGATCGTGAGATGAACGATCAATGGACTGACAGACTGAGCGACTACCTGGACGGCGAGCTGAACGCTGCCGAGCGGGCGGAGCTGGAGGAGCATCTCTCCGGCTGCTCCGAGTGCTCGGCTGTGCTGGAGCAGCTACGCCAGGTGGTGGCCCGTGCGCAGAGCTTGGAAGACCGGGCCCCGGAGAGCGATCTCTGGTCGGGGGTGGCGGAACGGATCGGCGCGGTGTCTTCGGTCAGCGACTTGGATGAGCACCGCCGACGCAAGCACGAGCGCTTGAGCGAGCGACGCTTCACCATCTCGCTGCCGCAGCTCGTAGCGGCGAGCGTAGCGTTGATGGTTCTTTCCGCGGGCAGTGCTTGGATAGTGTCGAGGTCCGGGAGCGCGGCGAGCGAAGGCGTGACGCCGACGGCGGCCAACGGCGCGGGCCTGGTGGCCGATGCGCCGGCGCAGTTGGCGACCTCTTACGATGCCGCCGTTCTGCAACTGGAGCGCATCCTCGAGGAGAGCCGCAGTCGGCTGGATACGGTGACCGTGCGAATCATCGAAGAGAACCTATTGATCGTCGATCGGGCGATCGCCCAGGCACAGCGTGCGTTGGCGATGGATCCGGCGAGCATTTACCTGCAGGAGCACCTGGCCGCGACGAAGCGGCAAAAGTTGGAGTTCTTGAGGCAGGCGGCGCTGATGGCCGGCGCAGTCAGCTAATCGAGAGGGATGAGCATATGTATACCGAGATGTTGATGGGAGCGTTGGTGGCGATCGCGTCGCCCCAGGATGTCCAGGATGAGAAGGTCGAGATCCGCGAGTCGAAGACGATCGAAGTCGAGATCCCTGCGATCGAGATCCCGGGCTTCGATATCTACGTCCCCGGGTTCGAGATCGTCGTGCCCACCTATGGTTGGGACTACGATTGGGACGAGTACGAGGTCGGTTACGAAGGGTTCGAGATGTCGATCCCCGAGATCGCGATCAGCTTGCCATCGGTTTACGTCGATGACTGGTCTTGGGACGATGACGACTGGGACTACCAGGCCATAGACACCGACACCACGTTCGATGTGAATCCCAACGCGGTGCTCGGCGTCCGGAATCACGGCGGCGAGATCGTCATCCGCACGTGGGATCGAAACCAGGTCCGCCTGGAGGCCAGCTACTCGAGCGACGACCGCGTCAAGATCCTCCAGTCCGAGTCGTCCGTTAAGATCAAGTCGGAGGCTCGACACGGTCACCCGGATCAGGTGGACTACGAGATCACAATCCCCCGGACGATGGCGGTGGATCTGTGGGGCTTCGATTCCGACATCTCGGTGGACGGAGCGCAGAACGGCGTGCGTGCCGAGACGATGTCGGGTGACATCGATCTACGGGATGTCGCGGGCGAGGTCTCGCTGCGTTCCGTGGAAGGTGACATCACTTTGGTACGCGGAAGTGGCAGTCTTGAGATAAACTGCGTGGAAGGCGAAGTGTCCGTGGTCGACTTCGATGGAAGCATATTCGCGGAGTCAATCGACGGTGACATAACGTTGTCGGAAATCGCCTCGGACAGGGTGGAGGCGAAGACGGTCGATGGGGATGTTCAGTACGATGGCACGATTCGCGATGACGGCCGTTATCGCCTGACGACCCACGATGGCGATGTGGTCGTGTCCGTGCCAGTGAACGCAAACGCGACCGTCTCGGTGGCCACCTTCGACGGCGAGTTCGAGGCGGACTTCCCCGTGCAGCTGAAAGGTGCGGAGGCGAGTCGCAAGCTCAGCTTCACCCTCGGGGACGGGAGCGCGCGGTTGGAGCTGCATTCATTTGACGGTGATATTCGGTTGTTGCAGAGGTAGATATACAGCGGTTAGGTACAGGGAGGAATCATAATGTACAGGATCGGAGTAGCAGGGCTCGTATTGACGCTGGTGGCCTGGATGCCGGTCGCCGGGCCCGACGGTAATCGCGTGGTCGTGCAGCCCGGAGTCGTGGCCCTTGCGATCTACGATGTGGACGTGGCGCAAGAGAGCTGGAGCTGGTCGGGTCGCGTTGATCGCGGGCAGCACGTCGAGATCAAAGGGATCAACGGCGAGGTCCGAGCTGAGCGCACTTCTGGAAACGAAGTCGAGGTTCGCGCCGAGAAGCGGGGCAAGAAAGACGATCCCAGCACCGTGAGCATCGAGGTCGTCGAGCACGAGAACGGCGTCACGATTTGTGCCGTGTATCCCAGCAAGGATGAGGACGAGCCGAACGAGTGCCGTCCGGGCGGGCGCGGCAAGATGAACGTCAAGAACAACGACGTCTCTGTGGAATTCACAGTCATGGTCCCGGCGGGCGTGGACTTCATCGGGCGTACCGTGAATGGTGCTGTCGAGGCGCTCGGGCTGGATGGTAATGTGAAGATGTTCACGGTGAACGGCGATATCGATGTCAGCACGACCGGCCTGGCCCAGGGCTCCACGGTGAACGGCTCGATCACGGTGTCCATGGACAGGGCGGACTGGGACGGCAAACTCGATTTCACCACGGTGAACGGGAGCGTCACGCTCGACATGCCGGGCGACCTGAACTGCGACGTGAGCGTATCCACGGTGAACGGCCACATCTCGAGCGACTATCCCCTCACGGTGGAGGGGCGGTTCTCTCCCAGGCACCTCAAGGGCACGATCGGCAGCGGTGGCCGCGCGTTGGTGATCAAGACCGTGAACGGCAGCGTGAACATACGACGTTCGTGAGTAATCCCTCCCTGATCTAGGCCGTCAAAGAGGGGCGCCGGTTCGGCGCCCCTTTTTAGTCGCACCCCACCGCGTAGACGTGCACCTACGCTCGCCCTACATTGGCGCAGCCCGCCGTACTTTCATAGGGAATCGAGGACCCCGGACGATGAATTCGGGGCGCGATGTGGTCTGAGGAGAGAGTCACTAGGTGAGCGACATCGATGTATCCGCCGCACGGGCGGCCATCGCACGCATTGCGGTAGAGACACCCGTGATCACCGCGCCCGAACTGGACGAGCGGGTCGGCGCCCACGTGTGGCTGAAGGCGGAGAACCTGCAGGCCACAGGCTCGTTCAAGGTCCGCGGTGCCGCCAACAAGATCCTATCGCTGTCCGATAGCCAGAGAGAGCAAGGGGTCGTCGCATGTTCCAGCGGTAATCACGGGCGGGCCGTTGCGTTCGTGGCCGATATGCTGGATATCCACGCGGCTATCTGCGTGCCCGAGTGGGTCGATCCCATCAAACTCAGGGCGATGCGGAAGCACCGGGCCGAGACGATCCTGCATGGCGCGACATACGACGAGGCGGAGGCGAAGTCCTACGAGATCCAGAAGCAACGGGGGCTGACCTACGTGCACCCGTTCGATGACCCCTTCATCATAGCTGGGCAGGGTACCATCGGACTGGAGCTGTTGGAGCAAATCCCGATGCTGGACACGGTGGTCGTACCTCTCTCGGGTGGAGGCTTGATCTCGGGTATCGCGCTGGCATTGAAGCGTCACGAGCCGGAGATGCGAGTCGTCGGGGTGTCGGCCGTCAACGCGCGCGTGATGCACGAGAGCCTGGAGGAAGGTCGTCCCATCGCCTTTCCCGAGGACGAGACCATCGCCAGTGCGCTATCCGGTGGTATCGGGTTGAAGAATCGGCACACGTTCGAGCTCGTGAGAGATCTGGTGGACGAGTACTTGCTCGTCTCGGAGGAAGAGATCCGCGATGCGATGGCGTTCGCCTTGATGGAATACAAGCTGGTCGTCGAGGGTGGCGGTGCCGTCGGTATCGCAGCACTGCTCTCCGGAAAGTTCACCGGCCGAGGCGAGAACGTCGCGGTTGTGGTGAGCGGCGGGAACATCGAGGCGCACGCGGTTGCGCGCTTGGTGACCGAACGAGAAGCGGGTTAGCGGCCCGGACATGGAGGATCGACCGATGCGAAAGCGCCCTTACGGCTCGAGTTTTCTCGTCGCCCTTTTTCTGACGGGGGCTCTGACCCCCGTCGGTCACGCTCAGGAGATCGGTCCCGAAGATGGGGCGCTGGTCATCGTCGGGGGCGCGATGCGGGACCCGGCGATCATCGAGCGATTCCTGGACCTGGCAGGCGGCCCCGATGTACCGATCGTCGTCATACCCACGGCCGGGGGCGGCGACGAATACGACCAGTACTGGCGCGGCCTCCGGCAGTTCAAGGCCGCCGGGGCGAAGAACCTCACCGTTCTGCACACGACGGATCGAGACGTGGCCAACACGGACGAGTTCGTGGCACCCATCAAGAAGGCGCGCGGGGTGTGGTTCAGCGGTGGCCGCCAGTGGCGATTGGCTGATTCGTACCTGGATACGAAGGTGCACGAGGAGCTCTGGGCTTTGCTGGGTCGCGGAGGTGTGATCGGAGGATCATCGGCCGGGGCCACGATCCAGGGCTCGTACCTGGCTCGCGGCGACACGGAAACCAACACCATCATGATGGGCGATCACGAGGAAGGCCTCGCGTTCCTGAGGGACGTCGCCATCGATCAGCACCTGTTGATGCGGAACCGCCAGTTCGATCTGATCGAGATCGTCGAGGCATACCCCCACCTGTTGGGCATCGGGATCGACGAGAACACGGCTATCGTGGTGCAGGGCGATCGGTTTCAGGTGATGGGGCAGGGCTACGTGGCGATCTACGACCACAACGCGCGTCTCGATTCCGGTGGGTTGTTCTACTTCCTTGCGCCGGGCGACCGATTCGATCTGTCGACCCGCGAGGCCTTTCGGATGCAGATGCAGCCGGAGCCATTCGAGCGGGTCACAGAAGATCCTTGGCCGGAGAAGTGATACCCGGGCCAAACAGACTTCGAGGTCAAGCCTTCATCACACGCGTGCGCAGCCGTTTTGGGAGCTTCTCGCAGGCGTAGCGGACGGTGGTCCGCGAAAAGCGATCGATGTCGGCCAGCAGGAAGTCAGCGACGGTCTGCGGCTGCGTTCGTGAGGCCTCCTTGAGCAACCAGCCGATCCCTTTCTCGACCATGTCGTCGCGGTCTGCAGCCAGACGGTCGCAAACCTCGAAGGCCACGTCGTGGTATTCGCCACGACGGGCCAGGGGAACGAGGGTCACGGCGGCGGAGCGACGACGCCAGCGGTTCTCGCTGGAGGTCCAGGCATGAAGGCGCTTTACGAGAGCCGGGTCCTTCTTGATGAGGGCGGCGAGAATGTAAGTGCTCAGGCCGTCGGTCTCCGCCCAGTTGGTCAGTGAGTCAACCCAGCCGTCGAAGTGGTTCCAATGTCGAGGTTCGAGGTGGCGCTGGTACTTCGAAACGATGACGATTCCCAGGACTCTCTCCTCGATGAACTTACAACCCCACAGCCGGTCGGCGACTGCGAGGACATCGTCGAAACTCACCTTTACGGCGCGGTATTCTTTCACCGCTGCGGAGGCTAGCTTGCGGACGTCAGGCGCCCGTACCCCGAGCGTCACGGCCGACTCCTTGAAGTAGTTCTGCTGTCCCTTCTGGAAGTTGGGGTCGATCCGGCGGCGCAATTCGCGCTTGAGTCTTGCGGGAGTGTATTCGATTTTCATGGCCATGAGTCTAGGATGCGATCGCGATGTTGGGTAGTCGAACGTTGAGACCGGGCGGCGGCGAGTGAACGGATTGGGTCAGCTGCTGATCGACGTCACGCCAGCCGTGCACTTTGGATGGGTGGGTCGGTCGTACGTTTTCGTGCTTCTGGTCGTTGTGCCGTTCCTGGCGTTGCTGCAACCCGACGATCGCGAGATGGAGCTTCCTCCGCGGGGCGCGCTCTACATGTCGGCGGTCGTGGGCATCTCCGTTCTGACGGTGTTCACGGTACTGGCCTTGAGTCTCGAGGATGCGTCGCTGTCCTCGGTAGGGCTTCACGGTACGAGTATCGGAAGCTTTGGTTTCTGGACGGTTATCACCGTTCTCGGAGCCCTGGTCGGGGACTTCGTGATCAGTCGAGCCGCGCTCCGCTTGGGAATCCGCGAGTCTCGACTCACCTATCACCTAATGCCTCGGAGTCGCCGCGACACGTGGGCCTTCATGGGCGTGTCGGCCAGCGCGGGGTTCGGCGAGGAACTGACCTATCACGGCTTCCTGCTGGCGGGATTGGCAGGCTGGATGGGGAATGGCTACCTGGCCGCGCTGGTAGCCAACCTGGCTTTTGGAGTTTTACACGGGTACCAGGGCCACGCCGGCGTGATCCGCGGCTTCGTTATGGGCTATCTGTTCTGCTTGCCCGTGATCACGGGGGCCGGACTGCTGCCCGCGATGGTGGGCCACTTCTTGGTGAACGCCCTGCTGGGGTTGGGCGCCTGGAAGTGGATGATCCCCGCTGATGAGAGGGCGCACCTCTAGGACGTGCCATCGTCCTAATCTACTGCGTGTTCGCGTTGAAGACGGCTCGCCAGACCTGAAGCGATCCGTCGTCCTTTCTCTTGATGACGAACAGGTACTTATTGTCGAACGGTATCGCTTCGCCGCCGGCCTTGGGCGTCACCGCGCCGGTCGCGTTTCCGCGGGCGACGATGATGTCGCCGAACGCATCGACCTCCAGCGACTCGTGTGTCATGTCGTTGCTGAAGTTGGCGTAGAAAGCCGTGTACCAATCGCGGATCGCCCGCTTGCCCACGACGGCGGGCTCACCCGGCGGCAACATGACCGCGTCTTCCGCCACGTAGCCGAGGAAACTTTCGATATCGGCGTTAGCAGCAAAGGTGTCGAAGCTCGAGACCATTCGGGCCACGGCCACCATGTCGTCGGCGGTGGTGTTCTCTTCTGCGGCCTGAGAGCACGTCACCGCGATCACGGCTGCCGCGAAGACTGCCAGCATCCAACTCGTCTTCATGGAGTGTCCCTCCAGCAGAATCGCTTACACGAAGGGTCCTGTGACACGTTTCGACGGCACGCCAGGCTTGGAGCTTGGCGTGTTAGGCAGGCATCTATGAGTGGGGCTGCACCAAGATAGGAAGCGGCCTGGACGGGGTCCAGATGAAGTGGCGGCCGGCAGCATCACTCCAGCCTCCCGGCGGGCGGCCCGTCATTGGGCATGGGAGTCGGGTGCTACTACCGGCCGCGCGACCGGATAGAGCTATGTCATCGGGCTCGGAGCGTGATGCCTCCGGACCCCGTATCGATTTCGAGAGTAGCATTGCCGCCACCGATCTCGAGCTCGATGTGGTCTCGACTCACTCTCTTCAGCGTCGCGTTTGGTATGTCGAGATCGATGCCGCCGCTGCCCGTGTCGGCGATGATTCGGACCGAGGCGTCGCTGGGCATGTTCACCGTCACGCCGCCGCTGCCAGTATCGACCACGTGTCGGCCACCGCTCAGCGCCATGAGGTCGAGTGTGACGGAGCCGGATCCTGTGTCGATCATGGTGTTGTCGGCATAGATCTCGCTCGTCTTGACCGACCCGCTGCCGGTGTCGACTTCGAGGCTGTTGCCCCTGGCCCCGTCCACCTTCACGCTTCCGGAACCCGTATCGATGACGATGTCGTCACCTTCCACATCGGCGACTTCGACGCTTCCCGAACCGGTGTCGACGCTCAGGTCGCCGCGGATTCCGGTGGCGACCACGCTGCCGCTGCCTGTATCGAGGTTGGTGTTGCCCTGGATGTTTCGCGCTTCGATCGCTCCGCTCCACGTATCGAGGTCGAGCGGAGCTTGCACGTCGGAGGCTTTGATCTCTCCGACGACGATGACGATTCGAGTCTCGACGCCGCGGGGCACCAAGACTTCGAGATCGGCCCAGGCCTCGGTATCGCCTCTGTCGCGAATCTCGATTCGATCACCCCCCCGGACGTCCGAGTACAGATCCTCGAGGTAGTTGCTCTCGTCGATCCAATTCTCAACGCGGAATTCCGAGCTGCCACCGCGACGGGTATACCTGTAGCTCAGGGATTGGGCCAGAGGATAGACGACGTGAAACTCGGCGCGCCCGCCTTGTTTCACCTGGAAATCGAGCATTCCAGCATCGTCGCCCTGGGGTGTGGCTCTGACGATGATGCGAGAGCCGTCGTGACCCTTTACCGTAACTTCTCCGATCATGTTGCTGACGAGCAGCCGGTCGCCCTCGAAAGTCCATTCGTTCTGCGCCGTTGCCGGTACCGCTGCCAGGGCGAGCAGGATACACGCGAGTACGGCGCTCGCGGATCGGTACTTCATGGATGTGCCTCCGGTTGTAAGACGTACGCCGACCCCGTAGGGACTCATGCGCTCTGTTCGGGTGGACTCCCACCGTTTAGACATACCCGATGGCGATAGGGTTGGAGCGTCTGACTGGCTTCGCCTTTTGGGTCCCTACGAGGCCGGCGCCGAGCCGGTTTCGTGTCGAGGAGGCTCCCCTACGCCGCGGCCGCCGGCGCTCCGACCAGCTTGTTGTACAGCCAGGCGAAGATCGCGCCTCCGACGGCGCCATCCACCGTCGCGTACATGGTCCCTACGATAACCGAGCCGAAGCCGCCGATCGTGTAACCGGGGTAGATGGACTGGGCCACTTCGAGGAACGCCGTGCCGTAGCTGGGCCAAATGAGGTGGGCGATGCCCATGAGAAACATGAGCGCACCCCAAAAAATCGCCACAGTGAGGGTCAGGCCTTTGATGGAAAGACTCATCGCCGCCTCCTGTTGAAACGAAGAACGATTATGGTTTTTTGGGCTGGATTGCGAACCCGAACACGTTAGTTGAAACCGAGCCCACTGTCCACGCGAAGGTTTCAGGAGTGCCTGCGGTCAGCGCCAGGTCGCGCCCCTCGTACTGAAGAACTCGGGCGAGGTGACGATGGTTCGGACCACCGCCTCGATGTCTCCATCGGTCGACCTAAACGTCGCCGCGGCGCGTTCGAACAGCGAATCGGCTGGGTCGTCGCTGACGAAACGCCGCGCAGTTTTGTTGAGATGAAACGTGCCGTAGAAGGATGCCGAGCCAGAAGATCGAGAACGTGTTCCCCGTCTGACATTAAACCCGCGCCCGCGATATTCTGACCCAGCACCGCTTTCGCATCTGCATCGTGCAAGTCTACGCGAATAACGAATACACCCGTCCGTAGATCTATTGTCTAACCCGCGACCGCTCGAGCTACCTCGACCACATCCGTCTTGCGTGTAACCACCATCCACCCCAAGGGTGTGCAACTCGAGCAGTCCACGAGCGTAATTCTCGTTCAAGCCACCGGCCTGCCCGGGCGTTGAGCCGCCGTCCCATACTCGATGCTGTCCAGCTCTTCGCCGCGGCGGTGGATATCAGCGTCTTGTATTCCGCCAGTTGAGTACGTGAACCGCTGCCTCTCGCGCAGTGAGTTCGCCGGGTGCTTCGGCCGCCTGCGATACAGCTGCAGCTCCACTCGTGGGCCGAAGCAACCCGGCGAATAGAGCGATCGACGTGAACAGAATCGCTCTTGCCATCAAGGCCACGTTCTCTGGGGAAAGGCGGCGTAAGCGCTTGCCGCACTTGCCTCTGTTGTTATAGATGCTCGAGCGCCAGGAAACGTTAAACTAAGGTTGAGCGGGTAGGAAAAGGCGGTATTGGGCGCTGGAAAGGAGCGGGATGACCGATCTCGGGGTCGAACCTCGGGACCAGCCGGATCCGACGGCGGCCGTTGTGGCGGAAGCGAACGCGCCGGGCATCGGTAGTGTTCTCGCCGCGCTCGCCACCGGCTTCGCTCTGGCGACGGCGTTGGGAGCCGCGGCATCCCTGCTCCTCCCGGGATCGCTGGCCGCCATCTTCTTTTTGGCGGAGGTAGGGCTGCTCGCCGGTGTGGTCCTTTACCTCAAGGCCAGAGGCTACGACGTCGGATACGCGATGAGGACCGGGCCGGTCCCGACCGCCGTCTTCCCGCTGGCCGTAAGGCTCGGAGTCGCGCTCCTTCTGGCCAACATCGCCGCGTCTGCGCTACTGGGGCCGCCCGCGCGCGACCTGGAGATCATCAGCGGCTCGCACGGCGTAGTGGAGAGAATCGTCTTGACGATCTCCGTGATACTGGCGGCGCCGGTCATCGAAGAGGCGCTCTTCCGTGGGCTGCTGCAGGGCGCGTTGCAAACCCGGCTACGGCCCTGGGCCGCGATCGTCACTGCAGCCCTGCCCTTCGCCTTGTTGCATGGACCGAAGCCGGCCTTGTTCTTCTTCTTCTGGAGCCTTCCGGTTGGGTGGGTCACCTGGCGAACCCATAGCATCCGCCCCGGCATCGTCGTACACGCCATCAACAACCTGGTCGGCCTGATCGGTTTGTTCGCCGCTGGCGCGTTCGAGACGGAGCCGGTAGAGCACGGGATCGGGGCTGTGATCGTAGCGGCGGCGGTCCTGGCTTTGGCCGCGCTGTGGACGGTGAGGCTTTGCGGACGGATTGCTAACGCCGCGAAACATAATCGCTAGCCCGTCCGTACTGATCGCTGACAAAGCGACGCAATTGAAATCGAACGCTGCGTCGCTTTGGAGTTCAGTGGGCAGGTGTGGACGGCGAACCTGATGAGCGAGTATTGATGCGTTATGGAGGAGATCACTAAGAGACGGCTTCGTTTCTTGGCGGGGTTCGCCGTTTACTTCGCTATACTGTGGTTCCTGTGGGACACCCCGGTTGTCTATCCGCTAAAGATCTTTGTCGTGCTGCTGCACGAGATCAGCCACGGCGTGATGGCTGTGCTGACCGGCGGCTCGATCGAGCGCATCGTCATTACATCGGACCAAGGCGGACTGTGCGAGTGCCCGGGCGGCAGTCGCTTTTTGACGCTTTCCGCGGGCTACCTGGGTAGCCTGCTGTGGGGCGCGGCGATACTGGTGGCGGCCCGCGGCAAGGGCAGAGTGCCGCAGATCGCGGCGGCGGCCATCGGCGTCATCGTCATCGCCGTCACGATTCTCTATGTCCGTAACCCATTTGGCCTGCTCTTCGGCGTGGCGTTCGGCGGCGGTCTGATGGCAGTGGCCTACTACTTACCGCTGGAGGGGATCGCAGCCCTCCTTACGGCGCTGGGACTCACCAGTGCTCTCTACGCCATTCTCGACATCAAGAGCGATGTGATCGATCGCCCGGAAGTGATGTCGGATGCCCGCATGCTCGCGGAGACCACGGGCATTCCAACGCTGATCTGGGGTGTTCTCTGGATCGGGATCGCGCTGGTGTTCAGCGCCTGGCTGTTTCGAAAAGCGCTGGTGCACGCCTCCAGGCCTGTGACACCCGAGAAGGAGGCCTTTAAGGCATAGTTTCGAGGGCGATTCAATTGGGAATTGGTAACCGGTTAGGGAATATCGATTAATAGGACATTAGACCATTAGAACATTCGAACCGCGGAGTTCGGATTCTGCCTGAAGTGCACTTCCCAATTCAAGTACTCCATTGTTCTATTACTCTATTGCTCGACATTCCCAATGCCGATCGAAATTCCACGTTCTAAAAGAAAGCCAACAGAGCAACGTACACGGTAGTCGGCGAGATGCCGTATTCGGATGGTATGGGCGTCGCGGTCGTTGGCGAGCTGTCGCCAATCCCGAAGAATATTCCTCCCTGCAGTTGCACTTCATTTGAGAGCGAGTAAGAAGCGCCCGGGACCAGCTGCGCGCTTCCATCGTTCAGGTTCCAGAGCAGAAGGAGGCTGGTGTTCCACAAGGGGTGAGCCTGCCACGAGGCCTGGCCGATGAGCTCGTCTTGGCCAAGGACCTGGAGCTCGCCGCGTGCGAAGGGGGCGGACGTGACGACATCGGTATACTGCTCGGGGCTCGACGCCCCGAAGCCATCGTGCTGGTACTCGAGCACGACGTAGAGGTCGCGCCCCCACAACATGAAAAGGCGGTCGATGTCGACGGTGGCGCGAATGACTATGTCGTCTTCCTGTTCGCGGAGACTGGCTTCCCCTCTGATGGCGAAGGCGCCGATGGAACCGGCGGTGCCGATGGCCAGGCCCGGCTCGTCGTAGATCATGCCGAGCCATGCCGACACTTCCCACGTCTTCCAGACCGTGCGCCCGCGACCCAGTACGGTCAGCT
>Ga0209536_100002568_pt1 | contig 29594 bp, 20 predicted proteins | sample DeeMarSeWOR28_12_FD_187461 | JGI IMG/M metagenome (GOLD analysis project Ga0209536, IMG submission 187461) | Marine sediment microbial communities from White Oak River estuary, North Carolina - WOR-2-8_12 (SPAdes) (version 2) | ecosystem: Environmental > Aquatic > Marine > Intertidal zone >...
TGGATTCGATTTGCTCGATGACGCGCGGATCCACCACACGATCCCACCGGTCAACCTCCAGCGGCTCACCCTCCCGGAGCGCAGCCTGCACCGACGACGAGCGCGCGGCATACTCTTCCTTCAGGGCCGCTCTCCACTCCTCGTAGACCTTTTCACCGGATTTACCGACGGTACGGTCAATCGCCGCATCGATGGTCCAGACAGTCATCGAAGAGAGGCTGCGGGCGATCTCCCGGATTGCTTCCTCCCCGTAGCGCTGGGCGATGTAGGACACAAACGCGAAGCCGGCGTTGTAGGAAGACTCATTGCCGAGGCTCGTCTTTCCGAACACTGCCATCTCTTCCCAGCTGAGCATGGTCCCGTCGAGCGCGTAGGAACGGAGGATCATGTCGCGGTGGGTATCCCAGAAATCATAGCGGAGTTCTGCTCTGTTGTACTGCGCTACGCCTTCGGCGAACCAGGCGGGAACGACAAACCCCGAGATGGGGTAGGAAACGACCACGTTGGGATACCCGTAGAGAACGTCCGGCCGACGTTCCGATTCGTAGTTGAGCCACTGAAAATAGAATGCCGGGATCGCTCTGCCGAACTTCATTGACGCCTGGATCTGCACGATATGCGTGTATTCGTGTGTGACGACATTCCGGAGCCAGTTGTGTGTTCCCCGGAGTTCGAAGTCCATGCTGGGCGCGTAGATCTCGACCTTGTTGTCGTAGAAGTAGGCAGCCCCGTTGGAGATATCGTCGGTGTCCTTGATGATGAAGTCGACCTTCCCCGACGGCGCGTAGTCATAGAGGGAATTTACTGGGCCGTAGACTTCCTCGGCGATTTTCGCCACCACGCGCCCGGATCGCTCCGCGCCCGTGTGATAGTGGACGCGGAAGTGCTCCGTCTCAATCGTGTGCCACTCAAGCTCGGGATGATAGAACTCCTCCTGCGCAAGGGCAAGAGAGGGAAGCGCCAGGGCCAGGAGCCCCCTGGCCAGCCACCGGCTCACAGTGGTGACCGGCGAGAGACCGAGACAATGTCGGGTGGGTGTCTGCATGATTTGGTGGCTCACCGAACCACAGCGACCTTCACGATTGCCACGCCGCTGCGCCCCGCCCCTGCGGCCTCGATGCGCGCTAGGTACACGCCGCTCTGAACGTCGGCCGTGGACCACGCAATCTCATTATCCAGTCCACCGATTGCACGCCCGGAGAGTTCGGCAACGAGGTCCCCGGCAAGGTCGAAGATGGAGATCGCTACCTCGGCGTCCTCGCTGACGAAGTATCGGAAGTATGTGGTCCCGTCGTAGACGGGATTGGGCCAGTTGTAGGCGCGCGAGGCGGGAAAGAACTCGCCAGACAGCGGAGCTCCCTGGAGCGGGCTCGCGACAAAGGCCGAGCGGGCAGCATTGAACTGGAACTGAGGCCAGTCCGCGCCCGGCTGAATGCTCCGGGTCCGCGTCCCCGTCCGCCAGAGGGAGACGCCTCCCCGTGTGGCAGCGGCAAGGAAGACGGAGTCACCCGCACTCAGGACCGCAAGGCCGGTGGGGTTCGACCCGGTCTGGAGCGGAAAACCTGTTGGGACGGTGCCGCTTGCGGCGTATGCCGCGACAACACCGTCCCGAGTAGCCACGAGTGCCTCGAGGACCCCATCTCCGTTCACATCCCCCACGACCGGCGAGGAGGCGATCGGGTCCCCGATCGTCACAGGAAAATTGTCCAGGGCCACACCGACTTCGTTGACCGCCCAGAGACGCTGCTCCGTCGCCAGAACGAGGTCTCTCAGTCCATCCCCATCGAGATCGGCAAGGACCGGCCCGTGGAGAACCGGTTCGTTCGTCCGGACAGGAAAGCCCGGTAGGCTCCTCAGGGCTTCATCCAGCAGAAAGAGCTCACCGGCAGCGGTGGCAAGCGCGGTACGGACGGGACCGCTCCCCGGCCCCGCGGTGGCCGTCCCACCGACGATCGCGCCGGGCAGTGTGACCTGCGCAATGAGCGCTGGATCGGCGGCGGGATCAAGCAGGGCGAGGGTCCCGAGGGACCCTGTGGCGAGGATCCCTCGCCCGTGGAGCCCGAGACCCTGGAGGCGTTCGCCGCTTCCGAGGGGGAGTGCAACGCTTCGCGTGAGGGTTCCGTCAAGGTCAAAGATATAGACGCTGTCGGCCGTGTCGGCCACGGCGAGAAAGCCGGCGCCGATTAGAGCAGAGGTGGCAAACTCACGCGCAAGCGGCGTGCTGAACAGATCCGGCGGCAGGGTCTCTCCTGGTCCCGGGGTCGTGAGCGTGATTGCTCTGACCCTTCCTTCGGAGGCACGCGGGGACTCGGCCACAACCAGCTCGATGACCCCGTCACCGTTTAGATCGGCCAGGGCAGCTCCCCCTCCAAAGACGCCGTCGGTGCGCACGACGCGCTCGGGATGTTGCGGATCATTGACCGGGAGGGCGGGTTCGCCACGAAGATTCCAGACCTCAAAGAACGCCCCCTCGGACGGGGAACTGGAGCTCGGCCTGGGGGTCGTGCCGACCACAAGCACGGGCTCCCCGCCGGCCTGCAGTGCGGAGATCGTGACGGGCTCGAGAAGAAGTTCGCTCGAGAGGCTCCGCGGGAACCCGGCCACGGGGCTTGCTCCCTCGCCTCCTCGCACGACCACCGCCGTCATCATCGGACCGCGCAGCGAAAAATCTCTCACCGTCACCTGGGTCGTGGCCCCGTTGTTGCTCGTTGCCGGGGGAAAAGTCCCGGCGGAGAATTCGTTGCGGTAGACCGGGGCGCTGTTGGTCTGGTACCAGAAATCGAGCGGAGTCCCCTCTTCGCTCCCGGAGCCCGGCGAGAGAAAGTCATACTGCTGGCCGATATCCTGCGACCCATCGGCCTCTTCCACATCCACCCCGCGCCGGGAGGGATCGGCGTTGATCGAGTTAGATTCCAGCATCCGCGCGATCACGCCTTCGTCGATGTGCCAGATGAGCACTCCCCCGTCGTAGAATTCCCCCTCGGGGTCGGTCACTCCCGGAATGCTCCAGTCCGGCTCGTCCACATCGGTGATGACACCGGCCAGTGCGGAAACATCGAAGGCGTTGAAGCCGGCCGTATCGCGGCGAAATGTCTGGACGCGCGCGACGCCGTTGAAGACCGAGGTAATCCTCTGTCCGTCGGCGAGCGCATCCCGGTTCCTGTTTTCCATCAGGTAGTATTCATCCGTACTGATGGGAATGCGATAGATGGTGTCGGTGAGCGAGGCAGCCGGCAGCGTGATCTGGGTGGTTCCCACCGGGAGTTCAACCGGACTGACCCAGCCAAGCCAGCTTTTCTCCCAGGCCGACGGTTCGGGGGGAAACAGCCCGCTGTAGCTGAAGATGGCCTGTCCGTCCATCAGGCCGAACCGCCCGATACCGGATCGTCCGGTGCTGGTGTCGAAGAGATCCGGAAGGCCCAGGTAGTTGCCGAACGATGCGCACAGCAAGCCGTTAATGCTCAGCTCCAGGAGCACATCTCCGACCGCGCCGGGGAGGGTTCTGGATTCGGTCTCGGGGATCACCATCGAGTTGGTCAATCGAACGGCTCCTCCCTGGACGGGGATTCCGTCGAAGCCCGGGCCGTAGACCTCTTGGAACGCCCTGAGACCGAGGTAGAGCGAGGGGATGTCAAACGGCGTCGGATCGAAGCCGAGCGTCCCGACAAGATCAATGTCTCGGCCAACTCCGGCATGGAAGACGACAAAGAGCTCATAGGGCACAAAATCCGGGACGACTCCTGCAGAATCCACCGCGCGCCAAGTGTCGCGCGCCAGGTCGGCAACCTCGGCAAAGCTCCCGTCCTTTGGGGGGCTGTAGCGTGCCATGCGCTCGGGGAGCGTGATGAGGGTATCGATCACCGTAAACTCCACGACGACCTTCCCCTCGGAGACGCGGCGGTAGTAGTTGCGGACAAAGGTGAGATGATCTTCAAAATACCGGCGATTTCGCGGTGGCGCATCCAGGATGGAATCCGCCGCGGAGGAGAGATCAAACTGCCCGTTGCCGGTCGTGCGGGAGTCGTCGTCAATCTGAAACTGCACCATTGCGGCGAGCGCACGCACTGTATCGGGGAACGCCTGCGTGCTCAGCGGCGCACTTCGCGCATCAGCGCGGGAGGCACGCAGCGGATGATCAATCCCCCGGCCGCCGGCCATTGCGGGCGGGGGAAGGACGGCTGACAACGCCAGACTCACCAGGATGAATCGGGCGCACGGTACAGACTGGAGGATCCTATGTGCCATGCTCCGTGTCGCCGCCCCTATGCACCCCATCCGATCAGGAGTGAGAACCTGATCGTATCGGAGAGCGGGTGGTCCGATCCCGCCGAGATGTAGCTGAAGTCGAACCCGTAAATATCGTAGCGGATACCTGCGCCGAAGGTGAGGAACTTGCGGTTCCCGTATTGCGGGCTCTCGTAGAAGTATCCGATGCGCAGCGCGATCAGCCTGGGATTGCCGTACCAGTACTCGGCACCGACGTTGTAGATGACCTTTGCGAGCCCGCCGTCGCCCCAGGCTGAAAAGATCGCCTCATAAAAGTCGTCGGAGGTGCCGTCGTCGTTCCGCTTGACGAGCAGGCGGCTTGCATCGAAGGCCAGCTGCAACGAGTTGTAGTCATCCTTGAAGAGCAGATAGCCCAGGCCGAACCGCAGATTGGTCGGCAGCGGATCGGCCTGATCCGCGTCCACGTAGGTAACTTTCGGCCCAAGGTTGGAAAGATTGAGTCCGACTCCAAGGCCTTCGATCGCCTCGGGGCGGTACATGATCGCGATATCGGCGCTCACCGTCGAGGCGATCCCATTCCCCTGCTCCTGCTCGGTTCCGATTGGTGAGAGCGCGCTGTGGATGAACCGCAGGTTGACCCCGAGACCGAACTCCTCCCAGACGCGCGTGGCGTAGCCTGCAGTGATTGCGTATTCGTAGGATTTGAACGTCCCGATCACCTCTGGGCCACCGGACCCTGTCACGTTGAATTCACCCAGATTCAGGTAGGTGACGCTGGCCGAGATGGTGCCACCGATCGCATCGATTCTCTGCCGGTAGTTCAGGTGGTCGTAGAAGAGATCCGGCAGATTGAACTGCGGAAGCCAGTTCGTGTGCGTCAGACTTATTTCATGCCCGTCGAGGAAAGCGAGTGCCCCGGGGTTATAGAAGATGGCTGAGGCATCGTCGACCCAACCCGTTCCTGATTCGCCCATGCCCGCGATACGCGAGGTGGGGGCGATCAGAAGAAACGGGACAGCGGATTCGCCCTGCGCCGCAGCCCGGTCTGGGGTGGCGGCAAGGAGCAGGGCTACCAGGCCGATGGCCGTCGGCATGGAGATGCGAGTGTTCATGGAGGGTCCTCCAGGTGATGGTTGGTAATACATTTAACGGACGATTGAGAGCTTACCGAGCGCCTCAGCGCTCTGCGAGCCGTCCACTGTTCTTGCCACAATCTTGTACAGATAGACCCCGTTGGCCAGAAGGTCCCCGTCCCAATCCCGGCCGTCCCAGGGAATGCGAACGAACAGATCGGTGATCTGCCGTTCCAGCGTCTGGATGACGCGCCCCGCCACGGTGTAGATGCGCACGGTGACATCCAGCGGCGTGGTCTGATTGTGCCGGAAGGTGAACTGCGTCTCACGATCGAACGGGTTCGGATAGTTGAAAATGTCACCGAGGGTCAGCACGCTGCTTGAAGCAACCGTGAAGAAGGTCTCGGCGACCGACGAGTTGTTATATGAGTCCCACGCGCGGACGACGAGCGTGTTCCGCCCGGCGGGAAGGTCGCGGAGCTGGAATTCCACACTTCCCTTCCGGTAGTCGTCCAGTGCCGCGACGTAGGCGTCGGTCAGATTCACCGTTTCGGTGCTGCTATTCAGTAGGGCCTCGATTCGATGCCCGATGCCTGCCCCCGATGTATTGATGCCGTTTGAATCCTCGAGATCGACAACGAGCATCGGGCTTTCCGGCACAATGTCTCCGGGACGGAACGCCCGACTCACCAGTGAGATCGTGATCTCGGGTCCGGTCCTGTCCTCAAGCGCGGTGGAATCCGTGCCGCCGACCGTCACCAGGCCGGTGTAGGCAGCACCGTCGGCCGAGCCTTCCCAGAGGTAGCCCACGATCCGCCCGCGCGAGGTCGAATCCGCATAGGAGATATCCTTCGGAACGACAAAGGTCGCGCTGAAGCGTCCATTCTCCACGGAATTGAGCCCCCGGAAGACCGCGCCCCCCGGAGAGAGATAGTCCCAGTCCCGGCCAGGGTAGAACTCAACGATGGTGCGTGTCCGGGTCGCGTCATTGACGTTCAGTGAGAGCGTGCCGGCGAAGTTCTGGTCAATCTGGTTCGTCTCGTCCCGGATCGTCCCGCTCACCGTGACGCGCGAGAGCGCCCGGAGCTGGATGGGCGTCGTGCGGGGGACGCCTCCGAGGCTGTCGACGGGCTCCCCGTTGATGCTGTCGATCGATGCGTAGCGTCGCGGGTACTGGAGACGCATGGTGGGGTCACCCATATAGAAGAACTTCTGGTCGTTGGATCCGTTCCCCGAGCTGTTCTTGTAAAGGAGCAGCGCCGTTGCCGGTCGTTCCACGACGAGGCGGCTGAAGGCGTCGCGCGTGAACATCCTTCGGTACGTCCCCTGGTTCAAGGCGGCATTGCCACCAGCGAAAACCTTGCGCGTTGCCGAGATGACACCGATGGCCCCCCCTTCGGAACGGTTCATCAGGAGTTCACTTCCCGTGTAGGACTTCGGGTTGTCAAACTGCGAGAAGTTGCAGGTGGCCAGAAAGAAGACCGACAGTCGATCCCTGTTGAGGAGCTGCGGGATCGATGTTCCGACCTCAAAGATCCGCTCGTGCGCCCAGACGTTCGGATTGCCGTGCCCTGCGAAATTCACGATCAGCGCCCCGCGGTTAATTTCGGTGATGATATCCTGATAGGCTGACGGTTTCCGTCGGCCCTGCGAGGAATTCACCGTCGGATACTCCGCCAGATAGATCTTCTTCCGCTCGACTTCATCCGGTGTGAAGGCGGTGCTGGCCAGCGTCTCTGTCTGGTCGCTATGGATGGTCCGGTCCCCCACCTCGCCCCCTTCTGGCGTCCAGGCATCGTCACCGACAAAGAGAATCCTCATCTTCCAGCCGTCCCGGGCCGAGGTGCTCTCGTAGCGGAGGAGCTTGTCCACCACGGCCTCGGCCTCACCCACGGTGCGGCAGGAAACACGCCCGAGCACCATCGAGAGCGCATTCCCCGCCCCGAATTTCGCGAAGAAGTCGTCCGTGGCATAGCTGCCCAGGTCGTCACGTGATTCTAATGTCTGCCAGGTGGGGACGAAACTTGAGCGAGTTCCCAGGATCCCTTTGTAGTCGTAGGATGCCCCTCCCAAGAGAAGGGCAAACTGGGGGGACGCGGACCAGGTCTCGACGGCAAACTTCAGATAATCGCGGATGGCAGTCACGTCGGGGACGCCGGAGCTGAACTCATTATAGATCTGTTCGACATCAACGACGAGGGTCTTGAGTCCGCCACCCGCTGACTGCTCTCGAAACGCCCTCAGCCGGTCGGCCGCAGCACGAAACTCCCCACTCGTGACGATGATAAAATCTGCTCCTCCAGCATATCCGCGGAGATCCTGGTTCCCGATTCGCTCCACTCCTGCCGGCGATTTCCAGGCCGGCGGTGTCACGACGCAGTACTCGCGAGGTGCCCCCTGCTGCTCTCGAGACCTGAAGACATAGGACCCCGAGACGTCACCAAAACGAAGAACGCTGTCATGGCGCGTAACATCAAAGATCATGGGAAGCCCACCGAAGCGCTGCAGGCGGTACTCGACGACACCGGTTGAATCGGGGGAGCGGAAGCGGAGAGCGCCATCGACCGCCCAGAGCATGCGCGGGTAGAGTATTTCAATCCAGTCGATCCATCCCTGGGAGCCGGTCGCCTGCGACGAGTACGCCACGGTAAGCTGACTTGTTCCGCCGGAGACAGTAGAGGTGGACCCGGTCACCTGATAGGTGCCGCCGGTGACTTCCTGGTACAAAAACCCCGCCGGGAGGCTATGGACGGCGAGCTGCGTGCCTGCCTCGCGCACGGTCAGAATCGAGGTGGCCGTTGACCGGGCAGCAAGCGTATAGCGGTAGACCATCGAGCGGCCAGAGACGAGATCCGGGAGCGGGATCACGTGGGTGAAGGAACCACTCGGGCCGTTGATGGACTGCCCCAGCCACTGCTTTCCCGAGCCCAGGTAGTTGATCTTCTCCTCTTCGACCACAACATGGTCGAGGAAGGAGTCGGCCACCATATCGGGGGGAGAGGGGTCTGAGGCGACCTCGACCATTCGCCGTCCAGCCTCGCCACCGTAGGTGAGCCAGTAGTAGTTGTCCTGCGCATAGGGGTGAGTATAGTGGCGGTAGGTTGCCCCCGATGCGTCATACTCCCAGCCGTCCACGTCGCGGCCGTAGAAGACGACATAGTCGCCGGGATTGAACTGTCCATCGGCCTCCCCCTCAACCATGATGGCCAGCTCCTGAAGATCAGCGGGCCGCGGCTCGAGCGGGTTCTCCGGTAGCGGCGCTCCGCCATAGCCGTAGACCTTGAGTGTACGCGGGTCGAAGTTCCCCACGGGGACCCCTGCCGCGCGCAGAAACGTCTCATTGAGGCGGTACATCCCCTCTTCGGTCACTGTCAGGCGATACCAGTCTCCCGAGGCGAGGACACTGGAGACAGGCGCAGCAGTCTTTCGGGGAGCACGCGCGGTGGCCCAAGCGCGGGCGGCCCCGGCATTGAGCAGGGCATTCGCCATCAGATCCAGATCCGCCTGCTCGATCGGGCCGGCGGCCTTCCCCGCAAAGCGGACTTCGACAACCATTCTCGTATACCGCCGGACCGTTCGTGCGGCAGGATTGACCTGCACCGGATTGAGCCGGAGCGTCCCGATCGGGATGCTCCTGGCCATGCCGGCCTCGACCAGCTCGACGGAAACCTCAGGCTTGTAGCTGGCACGGGCATAGGCTTCCGCATCCGCGCGGTACTCCTTCCTCTGGCCGAGCCCATCCTGATACCAGACCTCGGGGATCGGTGCGTAGTCGATCCCGCCAAGCTCTTCGACATCGGCATCCAGAAGCCGGGCTGAACTGCCACCCAGCATCGGGAGCACAAGGGCGACGTTGCGGGAGTGAAGTTCAGGATGACCTGCCCTGGACGGCTCATCGACGGGGATCCCTTCTGAAAAGGGGAACCGAACAAACTGCGACCCCCCCGAAGTGATTTCCTCGGCCTGGCCGAAGCGAGGGTGATATTCAACAATGAGGCTTACCCGGTCGGATCGAAGGATAGTCAACTCCGGTGTTTCGGGAGAGCGGGATGAGGCAGTCATCGCGGGAGGATCGGTCGCCGCCGTTGAGGCCTGCTGGGCCTCGACGGGTTCCGCCGACGGAATGACTCCCAGAAGGAGCGGGAGTATCAGTACACCTGGAGACAGCTTCATGGGGCCAAAAAAAAACCGAATGTTGCACCCATAACATTCGGCAGTACGACCACGAAAGCACTGCCGCGCTACAGGTTGTTGTTAAAGGATTTCTCTACTTCCTCTCGACCACTGGAACCGGCGCACAGTCTTACTCGTCCGGCTCCCCTCCTAACCTCTAACAACAAACAGTATAGGCTGTACTCCCGTGGAATTTCAGTACCCAAATATAGGTATTGCGCTTTCTATTGTCAAGTTATTCGCTCGTGGGCCGATCGCCTGCGGTGGACTCATACACAGGGGACCGGTGTGATTGATTCTCTTGCGGGAAATTGGTAGATTTTTAGGAATTTTTGTTCCCGACGCCGCTTTCACACCCGGATCCGCATGGCCAGACCCCTGACAATCCTCTTTCTCTCCAGTGAAGTCGAGCCGTTTGCCAAAACCGGCGGTCTTGCTGACGTGGCGGGGGCGCTCCCCCCGGCACTCAAGCGACTGGGGGCCGAGGTGCGGGTGATGATGCCGCGCTACGGCAGCGTCAAGGAGCGCGTCCACAAACTGCACGAGATGATCCGCCTCAAGGAGATTCCCGTACCCGTCGGCTCCCGCACCCGGACTGCATCGGTGAAGTCGGCCTTTCTTGCCAACGGCCAGGAGAAGGTTCAGGTCTATTTTGTCGAGAACAAGACTCTGTTCGGTCGCAAGGGACTCTACCTCCACCCCGAGTCTCAGGAGCCCTACCGCGATAACGACCTCCGGTTTGCCTTTTTCTCCCGGAGCGTTTTTGAGATCCTCAAGCAGATGCGATGGGCGCCGGATATCATTCACTGCAACGACTGGCATACTGGGCTCGTGCCTGCGTATCTCAGGACGCTCTATGCGCAGGATCCGTTCTTCAAGAGTACCAAAACGGTCCTCACCATTCACAACATCGCATACCAGGGCGATTTCCCGGCCACATCCTATGCCGCAACGGGTCTCCCGGACGAGCCTGCCCTGCGGAAATCTCTCACCGCACATGGGAAGGTCAACTATCTCAAGGCCGGCCTGGTCTTTGCCCACGCCCTTACTGCGGTGAGCGAGCGCTACGCTGAGGAAATTGGCTCGGGGCCCGAGTTCGGCTATGGTCTGGAGGACGTGGTTCGGAGCCGGGCCCGCGATCTGAGGGGGATCCTCAACGGTGCAGACTACTTGCAGTGGGACCCGGCACACGATCCGCTGATCCCGCACCGGTACGGGGTCCGGTCGCTTGACCTCAAGCGCGAGAACAAGAAGGCGCTTCTCGAAAAAATGGGGCTTGCCTTCTCTCCGTCAACGGCGGTGATTGGCATCGTTTCCCGGCTTGCGACGCAGAAGGGATTTGACCTGATCGGCGACATCTTGGACGAGCTGATGAAGATGGATCTACAGCTCGTGGTCCTTGGAACGGGAGAGAAGCAGTACCACACTCTCTTCACGCGGGCCGCCAAGAAGTATCCGGACAAGCTGGCCGTAGCGCTCCGGTTCGACAACGCACTGGCACACCTCATCGAAGCCGGAAGCGACATGTTCCTCATGCCCTCCCGGTACGAGCCCTGCGGTCTCAATCAGCTCTACAGCCTTCGCTACGGTACAGTCCCTGTGGTGCGTGCAACGGGCGGGCTGGTTGACACGGTTGAGGATTTCGACGGCACGACAGGAACGGGCTTCACATTCAAGGAGTACGACAGTCGGGAGCTCCTGGCGGCCGTCCAACGTGCCGTCAAGACGTTTGCCGATCAGGCAGCCTGGACAAAGATTATGAAGGCTGGCATGGCACAGGACTTCTCCTGGGACGCCTCCGCGCGGAAATACCTGCAGACCTACAGGAGCGTGCTGAAGACGTGATGCCCCGGCGTCCCGCTGTTTTTCTCGACCGTGACGGAACCATCAACGAGGAAGTCGATTTCGTCCGTACACCCGACCAGCTGGTGCTCATCCCTGGCGCCGGCGCTGCCATCCGGCGGTTGAATCGCGCGGGGCTGTTGACCTGCGTGATCTCAAACCAGTCCGGAGTCGGCCGTGGCCTGTACACCGAAGAGACACTGACACTCATCCATGCGCGCCTGGTGGAGGATCTGAAGAAGGAGGAGGCGATGCTGGACCGCATCTACTACTGCCCCCATCATCCGACCGAAGGGGTCCCGCCGTACAATATCAGCTGCGCGTGCCGCAAACCGAATCCCGGAATGCTCCTGGCAGCGGAGCGTGAGTTTCAGGTGGATTTGCAGCGTTCAACGGTGGTTGGCGACCGCTCGGTAGACATCCTCGCAGGGCGTGCCGTGGGCGCACGGACAGTGCTTGTCTTAACCGGATACGGTCGTCAGGCCGCCGAAGAATGTGCCGCCCTGGGCGTTCAGCCTGACCACACGGTCGGCTCGATCCTGAAGGCGGTGGAGGTGATCCTCGGAGAGGACGGATTCGATGGGTAAGACCACCCTCCCCCGCCCGTGGCCGGCAGGCATAATCGTGCTGGCCGCCCTCGCGCTGCTTCTGGGCTCCTGCAGCGAGGACCCGACCGAGGAGAACTCCCTGGTGGCGGACCTGCCCCTTGGAGAGGTGATCGTACGGGATACGACCATCCTGGCGACCTCGGGCTCCTCTTACAAGCAGCTCATCCCGATGAACGGGACCGCCAATTTGGTGGGCGCCTCCGGGGGCTATGCGGCGTATCTTCCGCTTCAGCTCTTCCCATCGTTCTTCCCCGTGAGGGACACCATTCTGGTCGAGCGGGCGACGCTGGAGCTCACGGCCGTGGGTGCGGCATGGGACGGGTCGGGGACCGTGGCCTTCGGCGTACACCGTATCCAGCGCTCCTGGAGCCAGAGCAGACTCACCTGGGACTCCGTGCAGACCGGCTTCTACGAGGCGGATATCGTCCGCGGGTCGTACAGCGCCCCTGCAATCAATGACACGCAGAAGGTCTTTATCGACCTGGACACGGCCATGGTCCGGGAGTGGTTTCTCACACCGATTACTGACGACACGCGGAAGTTCGGGATCATCCTGGTCCCGTCTCCCGAAGCATCAGCCGTTCAGGCCTTTGGGACCTTCGAGTCGTTCACCGACAGTCTCTTGCCCACGCTGGTGGTCAGTGCGTCAAACGTCGCCGGGACCGTCCGGGACACTTCTCGCTACGACCTCGGGGCTGACACGTTTGTGGGGAATATCGACGATCTCGCCAGCGACCCCTCCCGGTTGGTCGTCCAGGCCGGCGTGGTCTACCGGAGTACACTGCAGTTTGACCTCGCGTTTCTCCCTGAGGGGACCACGATCAACAGTGCCACAATGTCGCTCGAGTTGATCCCCTCAGCGTCGCTCTTCAGCCGAACCACGCGGGATACCGTTGTCGCCCCTCATCTCCGGTTCGGACCCGACCAGGAATCATCGATTGAACAGGAGCGTCCCTCATCGTTCGGTCGCAGGAAGGAGGGAACTGCCGCAACCTTTACCTTTGCCATCCCGGAGGCCGCCCAGTCGTGGGCAAAAGGGCCCAACTACGGCCTCCTCCTTCGGGCAACGTTGTTTGAAACGGGGGCGGAATCAGGAAGCGCCGACCGCTACGTCTTTCACAGTGTGGCCGCCGCTGACTCCGCGGTCCGACCGAGACTCCACATCGTGTACTCCAGCAGCCGGTAGCGAATGAACACATGTCGCGCTTTAGTTGTCCTGCTCGGCCTGCTCTCCGCCTCAACGCTCTGGGCGCAGAGCGGCGGCTCGGCATACTCCCTGGTGGGGCTCGGGGACCTGAACTACTTCCCTAGCACGCGAAGCGCGGGAATGGGGTACGTTCACCTCGCGGTCCCCTCCCCGGGCGCCATCAACGGCATCTCTCCTGCCGCCTGGTCTTCGATTCGCCACACGATCCTCGAGGGGACGATCCTCTACGAAGGATACAACTCCACCGACGGTGTCCGTTCGCGCTACCTCTCCGATGCGGATTTCAACGGTGGCCTGCTCGGTATCCCAATCTCGGAGAAACTGGGGATTGCGGTGGTCTTAGGGTTCACCCCTTACTCACGAGTTGACTACGACACCTATGGCCAGAGTCGCTACACCGCGGTTCAGGACACTTTTGCTTACACGCTGCATTATGTGGGAACGGAGGGTCTCGGGAAGGGCCGCCTGGGCCTGGGCATCAGCCCCGTTGAAGGCCTGGCCATCGGGGGAGCGTTTGAGTATGTTTTCGGGTCCTTCGAGCGAACCCTGGAGCAGATCCCCTCCGACCCCGACCGCTTCCGAGGGGGGACGCAGCGGCAGACCACACGTGCCAACGGGGCGCTTGGCACCTTCAGTGCGATCTTCAGCGGCTTCGGCAATGTCGCTGATTTCCTGGAGCCTCTTTCGATCGGCGGTCTGATCTCAACACGGAGCGTCCTTCAGATTACCGAGCGCAATATCTACGAATACAGCACCGTGCGTGACACCGCCCAGGACATCGAGGGAGAGGCTGTGATCCCCCTTGCCTACGGGTTCGGGATGTCCTACCGCATGACGCCACGGCTCCTTGTGGCGGCAGACTATTACATGCAGGCCTGGCGGAAGAGCGAGATCTTCGGAGAGCCACCCCCCAATCTCCGCAACAGTCATCGCCTTGGTGTCGGCCTCGAGTGGGGCGCCTCCCCCCTGCCTACCGCCGGGTGGGGCCAGCGGGTCTCATTCCGTCTGGGCTATTCCTACAATGCATCCTATGCTCAGCTCAACGGACAGCAGATCACCGAGTGGGCAGTGACCGCGGGAGTGGATTTCCCCTTCAGCGGCCTGACGCGGATCGCGCTCTCTGCTTCCTACGGACAGCGCGGAACGACTAAGAGCAACCTGATCAAGGACTCCATCATCCGTGTGGCACTCTCCTTGACAATCGGCGAGCAGTGGTTCATTCGCCCGGAGGAATAGTAAGATGGAACAGCTGCGTCGCGCAGACCCTGAGGTCTGGGCCGCCGTCCGGGGTGAGATCACGCGTCAGGACACCAAGCTGGAGCTCATTGCCTCGGAAAATTTTGTCAGCCGTGCCGTCCTCGAAGCCGTTGGAAGCCCGCTCACAAACAAATACGCCGAAGGCTATCCGGGGAAGCGGTACTACGGGGGGTGCGAGTTTGTTGATGTCGCCGAAAATCTGGCACGCGATCGGTCCCGCCAACTTTTCGGCGCGGAGTACGCCAATGTTCAGCCCCACTCGGGCTCGCAGGCAAACATGGCGGTCTACTTCACGTTCGTGAAGCCCGGTGATACCCTGATGGGGATGGACCTTGCCCATGGGGGACATCTCACACACGGCTCACCGGTGAACTTTTCGGGGCAGTTCTACACGTTTGTTCCCTACGGCATCGATGCTTCGACCGGCCGGATCGACTTCAACCAGGTCGAAGATCTCGCCAAGAAGCACCGGCCAAAAATGATCACCGTCGGGGCAAGCGCCTACTCGCGTACGATCGACTACCGTACTTTCAGGGAAATCGCCGATCGCGTGGGGGCCTTCCTCTTTGCCGATATTGCCCATCCCGCGGGGCTCATCGCGGCAGACCTCTTGGATGACCCGATTCCCCACTGCCACGTCATCACCTCGACCACGCACAAGACCCTCCGGGGCCCGCGCGGGGGATTGATCCTGATGGGCAAAGACTTCGAGAACCCCTTCGGGATCACCGCCCCGAAATCCGGCCGCATCAAGCGCATGTCCGAGCTGCTCGACTCCATGGTCATCCCCGGCATTCAGGGAGGACCGCTCATGCATGTCATCGCCGGCAAGGCGGTCGCCTTCGGCGAAGCGCTCGCCCCCGCGTTCCGGGACTACAGCAGGCAGGTCATCGCCAACGCCAAGGCTCTGGCGGCACGACTTGTCGGGTTGGGATATTTCGTGGTCTCGGGAGGTACTGACAATCATCTCATGCTCGTTGACTTGCGCAATCGAAACCTGACGGGGAAGGTAGCCCAGGAGCACCTCGACGCGGCGGGCATCACGGTGAACAAGAACGCGGTCCCGTTCGACGACAAGAGCCCCCTGATCACCAGTGGGATCCGCATCGGCACGCCCGCCGTTACAACGCGCGGCATGAAGGAGGCCGAAATGGAGGAGGTCGGCAAGCTGATTCACGAGGTGCTCTCCCATCCGGGAGAGACGGCGATCGGCCGCTCTGTTGCCGCTCGTGTCGAGACACTCTGCCGCCGGTTCCCCTTGTACCCTGAGCTTCAGCACTGAGCCCGGGAGAGCACCCCCTGCTATGGCCAATGACCAGCCGACTGTCGAGACCGACGCAGCAGCAACAGAGATGTCGTTCTTCGATCATCTCGAGGAGCTGCGCTGGCGCGTCGTCAAGGCACTGATCGGGATCGTGATCGGCATGATCGCCTGCTGGATCGTCATCGACCCGCTGATGCAGGAGATCCTCCTGCGACCGGTCCTCGCCATCAACGAATCACTTGCCCCCGGCCAGCGGCCGATCAACCTTCAGAATCTCAAGCCCTTCGGGCAGGTCTTTCTCTACATGCAGGTGGCCATCATCGGCGGGATCGTCCTCAGCATCCCGAATATCCTCTACCAGCTCTGGGCCTTCATCGCCCCCGGCCTCATGCCCAATGAGCGCCGCCATATCAAGGCGATCGTGGTCTTTTCGTCTGTCTGTTTCCTGGCCGGGATTGCCTTCGCCTATTACGTGATTCTTCCCTCTGCACTCACCTTTTTCGCCGGGTTCGGGACGGCGGAGATCGAGAACAATATCGCCATCAACGAGTACATGAACTTCATTATCAGCGTCATGCTCGCCTCCGGCGTGGTCTTCGAGCTCCCCATGGTGTCCTGGTTTCTCTCGAGACTTGGCATCCTCACGCCGGCGTTCATGAGGAAGTACCGGCGGCACGCCATCGTGATCATCTTTATTCTGGCGGCGCTGCTGACGCCCGGGACGGACCCGGTGAGCCAGGTCCTGCTGGCTGGACCGCTGGTGGTCCTCTATGAGCTGAGCATCGGAGTCAGCGCCTGGGCCAATCGAAAACGAGAGCGAGACCTCAATACGTGACACGGACGGCGCAGTCAACGGCGAGCCTCCAGGATATCGCCGCCCCCGTACGGGAGCATCTGGACCGGTTTGAGAAGGTCTTCCGCGAGTCGATCCGCTCGCGCGTTGGGCTGGTGGACCTGGTGGCCCGGTACATTATTCGCCAGAAGGGAAAGCGCGTCCGTCCCTTGCTTGTGTTCTTGACAGCCGACCTCTGCGGTGGGGTCACCGAAAAGACCTTTCGTGGGGCGACGCTGGTCGAGATCCTCCATACGGCAACGCTCGTTCACGACGATGTTGTCGACGACGCGGACACTCGGCGTGGGATCGCCTCGATCAATGCGGTGTGGAAGAACAAAATCGCCGTGTTGATGGGGGATTACCTGCTCGCACGGGGCTTGCTCCTCTCGCTGGACCACGACGATTTCCAGTTTCTGAAGATCACCTCCACTTCCGTCCGGAGGATGAGCGAGGGCGAAATCCGCCAGATCCAGCGAAGCCGGAAGCTCGACCTTGACGAGGAACAGTACCTGCGAATCATCGGCGACAAGACAGCGTCCTTGCTGTCGACATGCTGCGAGATCGGCGCGACCAGTAGTTCGGCCGACCCGGAGAAGGCACGGCTCATGAGGGAATACGGAGAGAACCTCGGTCTCGCTTTTCAGATCAGGGACGACATCCTTGACTTCACCGGTCGGACGAGCATTACCGGCAAGCCGGTCGGGCTGGATCTGAGCGAGCGAAAGCTGACGCTCCCGCTGATCCACGCTGCCCGGACCGCCCCGAAGCGTGAGCGGGATGAGATCCTTGCGATGATCAAGGAGGGGGGGAAGAAGGTGAAGGTGGGAACCGTGGTCGAGTTCGTCCGAACCTACGGGGGACTCGACTATGCTGCGGAACAGGCGCGCCGCTACGCCTCCGAGGCATCGGACCGACTCGCACCGTTTCAAGACTCACCGAGCAAAGGCGCGCTGCAGCGCCTCGCCGGGTTCGTCGTGACGCGCGAGAAGTAGCCTCCCTACTGTTGCCCGGGTCGGATGGTGAGCACCGGGCAATGAGATTTTCGCACGATGCGTTCGGCGGTGCTCCCGAAGAGCATGTGTTCCACACCGCTGTGTCCGTGCGTCGCCACAACGATGAGGTCTACCCGCCGTTCGTCGGCCTCAGTGAGGATTTCCTGTGAGGGAGTCCCAGTCCGCACGGCTGAGGTTGCCTTGACCGCCCGCCCGATTTCCTTGGCAATCAGCTCGTCGAGTTCCACCTGCCCCTTCTGCCTGAGCTCATCCTCGATGCCCGGGAGCACCACCTGCCCGAATCCCAGATCGGCCGGATAGATCGTCGGCTCCACGACGTAGACCAGGTGCAGGGACGCATCAAACTGCCGAGCCAGCGGCACAGCGTATTTCAGTGCATTCTTCGAGTGCACCGAAAAATCAATCGGAACAAGGATGCTGTTAATCAGAAGCGTCAGCGGCGACGGTCGGGACCGTCGGGGCGAGCGGCCTGTGCGCCGCGCGGGTTTCTTCGATGGAACTTTCTTCATGGCAACCCTCCCTCCGCCAGAGCGGCTACTCATGGTAGACAAAGGTCAACCGTAGACAAAGGTCAACCACCGGTGGGGGTCCACTCCCCCCTGGACAATATCGAAAAACCGCCTCTGTAAATCCAGCGTCACGGGCCCCGGGGTGCCGGCCCCAACAGGAATACGGTCAACTGAGCGGATGGGCGTCACCTCCGCCGCCGTACCCGTAAAGAAGAGCTCGTCGGCGACGTAGAGCATTTCACGGGGGAGCTCCTGCTGCCGGATCTGGTAGCCGGCCTCCTGGGCAAGCTGGAGAATCGAATCCCTGGTAATCCCAGGCAGGATGGAGGAGCCAAGCGGGGTAGTGTAGAGTGTCTGGTCCTTGACGGCAAAGATGTTCTCTCCGGAACCTTCGCTGATATGCCCGCTTGTGTCAAGGGCAATGGCCTCGGCAAACCCATTCTGCAGAGCTTCCATCTTCATCAGCTGTGAGAGAATGTAGTTTCCCCCGGTCTTGGCCATCGTGGGAATCGTATTCGGCGCCGGACGATGCCACGATGAGACCATGACGTCGATCCCCTCCCGGAGCGCCTGCTCACCAAGATACGCACCCCATTCCCAGACGGCGATCGCGACTTCGACGGGGCATCCCAGCGGATTGACGCCCACCTCGCCATACCCCCGGTAGACGACGGGCCGGATGTAGCATGCCGTGAGCCGGTTCGCGCGGATGGTCTCGAGAACAGCCTCGACGAGGCGCTCGGCGGTGAACGGAACGTCGGTCCTGTAGATCCGAGCCGATTCCACCAGCCGTCGCATGTGTCGCTCCAGGCGGAAGATCGCCGGCCCGCGCCGGGTATTATAGCAGCGGATCCCCTCAAACCAGCTCGTCCCGTAGTGAACCACATGCGAGAGGATATGGATCTTTGCCTCCTCCCACGGGACGAGTGTTCCATTCATCCAGATCGATTCAACCTTTTTGACCGGCATGCGAGCCCTCCTGTGCCACAACGCTGGGCTCCGCTCGGGCAAGCGGCATCTGGTAGCACCGGTACCGCTTGGTGATTTCGCCGTTCATGAGCTCCGCCCCGCGGATCATCATCACGTTGTCCTCAAGGATCCAGCTCGCCTCGCCGATCCTGTATCCCTTGGCGACCCCCCTGATTCCGGTTTCTGCAAAAAGGACCCCGCCCAACCCCGTGTTCCGGTACTCTGGGAGTACCCCGAGAATCATGATCCGACAACCCTTGATCCTCTTCTTCTGCGTCAAGAGTCGTACAAGACCGGGAAGGAGGCGACCTCTCTTGTTGTGAATCAGCACTTCGTTGAGGTCCGGGAGCGTCAGCCCGAAGCCAACCGGTTTTCCCTTGATCTCGGAGATGATCACAAGATCGGGATCGACAATCGACTTCAAATCCGAGGCGGCGTAGGCGAACTCCTCCTCGGTCATCGGGACTTCACCCCAGTTGCTTTCCCACCCGCGGATATAGAGCTCTCTGATCCGGTCCACTTCGTTCTCAAAATCCTTCATGTTCAGCGTGCGGATGACGACGCCCAGCCGCTGCTTGACGATCTCAGAAACGCGCTTCAGGCGATCGCTCAGGAACGACTCCTCCCTGACCTGGTAGGCAAACATATCACGGATTTTCCGAAATCCGTAGGCCTCCAGGTGATCGGCGTAATACGGGGGATTGTACGGCATCATGACAGTCGGTGAGCGATCGTAGCCTTCGACTAGCAGGCCCCATTCATCGTTGACCGAAGGGCTCACGGGTCCGCGGACCGCTTCCACCCCCCGCTCTCGCAACCAGGAACAGGCGGTATCCAGAAGGGCGCGAGAGACCTCTCGGTCGTCGATGGTCTCGAAGAATCCGAAGAAGCCGATATTCTCGTTGTGTTCGACGTTATGATTGCGATTGATGACCGCACCGATGCGGCCGACCAGCTGCCCATCGCGTTCGGCCAGGAAGAACTCCGCATCGGCGTGATGGTAGAAGGGGTTGCTCTTCCGGTCAAGGAGTTTGCGCCGGTCCATCAGCAACGGCGGTACCCAGTAGGGGTTCCCCTGATACGGAACCCACTGGAATTTTATGAAGCGCGAGAGATCGGTTCGGGAACTTACCATCCGAACGGAGAGTCCACTCATGCCACTTCTCCTGGATGAAGGGGGTAGAAACCCTCTGTCATGCTGATTTGTTCAGGGTGGTTGCGCCGGCAAGGTGCCGGCACCGCGCGAACACCTTCGGTGGCCGTGCTCGGGATTACTGGATGATACCCAGCTGCTTCCCGATCTCACCAAAGGTTTCGAGGATCCGGTCGAGATGATGATCCTCGTGGGTCGCCATATAGCTGGTGCGCAACATGGCCATACCCGGCGGCACCCCCGGGCTGACGAAGGCGTTCACAAAGACGCCCGCATCGAAGAGGCTTCGCCAGAAGCGGAACGTTGTCATGTCGTCGCCGATGATCACCGGAACAATCGCCGTCTTCGCCTCGAGGATCCTGAAGCCCATGGCCTTGAATCCTCTGCGCATCTTATCCGCATTTGCGATCAGATGCGTCATTCGCTCGGGCTCCTTTTCCATAATCTCGAGGGCCGCGAGCGCGGCGGCGACCGCAGCAGGAGTGGGACTCGCACTGAAGATCAGCGCCGGAGCGTGATGCTTGATGTAATTGATGACCGCCCGGTCGGAGACGACAAAACCTCCCAGCGAAGAGAAGGTTTTGCTGAAGGTCCCCATCGTCATATCCACTTCCTTCTCGAGGCCGAAGTGGCTCGCGGTGCCGCGCCCCCCCTTTCCGATGACACCCGTGGAATGCGCGTCGTCAATCAGAATCCTCGCATTATACTTCCTGGCAACGGCGACCAGTCGGGGAAGGTCGACGATGGTCCCGGTCGTGCTGAAGACGCCGTCGGAGACGATCAACTTCGGAACGTCGAGTGAGAGTCGCGAAATCACCTTCTCGAGATCGACCATGTCGTTGTGCTTGTAGCGCACAAACTCGCCGAAGGCCCCCTTGGCCATCAGATTCCCCGCAATGATGCAGGCGTGGTTATCGCGGTCCGAGATGACATACTCGCCCTTCTGGACGAGTGTCGGGATGATGCCCTGGGCGGTCTGGTACCCGGTACTGAAGAGCAGGCACGCTTCCCGGTCAAAGAAGCTTGCAAGCCGCTCCTCGAGCTGGATATGGAGATCCAGAGTGCCCGTCAGATAACGCGATCCGGAGCACCCGGTGCCGTATTTTTCGACGGCCCTGATTGCCGCTTCCTTCACGCGTGGATCGGCCGTCAGCCCGTGGTAGTTGTTGGAGCCTGCCATGATGATCTTGCGGCCCTCAATCTGGACGACGGGCCCCTCATTCTCCTCGATAGGGCGGAAATAGGGGTAGTAGCCCGTCGCCTTTACCTCATCGGCCCGGGTGAAACTCCAGCACTTCTGGAAGAGATCAACCGGCTTCGAATCGGCTTTCTGAGAGGGGCGCTCTGCTGGGCGAGACTTCGTGGCGGGTGCCGATGACGAATCGTTCTTGTGGGATGCCATTCAGACGCTCTGTTGTGGGTGCCCTGAGCTTCAGATTGAAAAAGAGAAACGAAATGAATATACTGGAAGCCAGCTCAAAAGTCAATCAGGGATCATGATCGCGCTCGTTACCGGAGCATCGGGATTCATCGGCAGCCACCTGGCGGAGCATCTCGCCCAGAGAGGCTACGCTGTCCGGGTGCTCCTGCGGAAGACAAGTTCCACGGCCTGGCTGGAGAGCCTTCAGCTCGAGAAAGTCTTCGGAGATGTCTTCCAGCAAGAGAGGCTGGCCGAGGCTGTTCAGGGAGCCGACTATGTGTTCCATAGCGCAGGGCTCACGAAGGCAAAAACACCTGAGCAGTACTTCCGCGCCAACACCCAAGGGACAGCCAATCTTCTCGATGCGGCGCTGCGCCACGCCCCCACGCTCCGTCGGTTTGTACTGGTGAGCAGCCAGACGGCATCCGGGCCCAGCCCGACGGCAACGCCAATCACGGAGGACCAACCTCCGCAGCCCATCACAACATACGGGCGCAGCAAGCTGGCGGCAGAACAGGAGTGCCTGAAGTTCGCCGACAGGCTCCCCGTCACCATCGTCCGACCCCCGGCGGTGTACGGGCCGCGGGACAAGGACATTTTTGAGTTCTTTCGAACCTTCAGCCGCGGGCTCCAGCCCATGGTAGGCTTCCACGAAAAGTACGTCAGCCTCATTCATGTCCTGGATCTCGTGCGCGGCATCGCGATGGCCGCTGAGAGTGAGACCGCCCGCGGCAACACCTACTTTCTCTCCAGCTCCCGCGCCTACGGGTGGAAGGAGGTCGGCGAGGTCACCCGGCGCGCCATGGGAAGACGCGCCCTGCGTCTCCGCATTCCGGAACCAGGGGTCTATGCCATCGCAAGTATCGCTCACTTCGCCTCTCTGTTCAGCCCCAAACCCGCCTTGATCAATCTGGAAAAGGCCCGCGACATGGTTCAGGACTACTGGACGTGCGATAGCGCGCGGGCAAAGCGGGATTTCGGCTTCGAGCAGGAAATCTCGCTGGAAGAGGGAATTACACGCACCGTTGAGTGGTACAAACAGGCCGGCTGGCTCTGAGCGCGGATGGCCCACCTCACCGCCTCGGCTCGCATCTCTACTCGGGCGACCGGGTAGAGGCACTTCTCACCTCGCGGGGCGGCCCGGATACTCGCCGATCTACTCCTGCGCGAGGGGTCGGTCCTCGTCCCCGAGACCAGGGACGCGCTCAAAGAAGCCGTGATCTCCGGCGCGGGGAGTGCGGGGATTCACTCTGCCGCCAATCCCGAACTCGACGGGGACTGGTACGGAGCTCTGATCGGAGCGAGATTCAGGAGCCACCCCGCGATGCAAGGCACTCGGGTCACGCGCCTCATTTCAGATCACCTTTCGAGGTGGCTTCTGCCGGGTTCTATCTTCCACAGCGATGAGTGGTACAACTTCGCGCATCCCCCACCGCCTGCGATGCGGAGGCTTCTCACCGTAGACGAGTCACCGTATCGGGTAGGGGTCCGATCGGTACGGTCGATCCCGTGTGCTGGCGCTCGGAGGTGAAGGGGGACCGCATGTGGTATACCGCGCTCGGACACAGGAGAGCAACGTTCTCCGAGGGGGTGGGTTCAACAGCATTGTGTCGGAGGAATCCTCTGGGCTGGCGTAGAATGAGCCAACGCCGTCCGGAAAATGCTATTCTGGCGAAAAGCATCCATTCCTTGACAAGCCGCGGAGGTTTTTGTATATTGTAAGACCTGATCGCGGGGTGGAGCAATTGGTAGCTCGTCGGGCTCATAACCCGAAGGTTGCAGGTTCAAGTCCTGTCCCCGCTACAAACAAAGCCCAGCTCACGCTGGGCTTTGTGCTTTTGGGAGTTGCCGGCCCCGCGCGCTGTCCGGCCAAGGGCACCAGCACACCCCTCGAGTGATCTTGACTCCGCCGACCCCCTCCTTTAGTTATGCCGCCTCGGTGACAGATGCTCGCTGCACAGGGAAGGTCATGATGAACTTCGTCCCGTGCCCCTTCTGGCTCTCCAGTCGGATGCTCCCCCCGTGCCGTTCAATGATCTGCCGGCAGATTGGGAGGCCATAGCCATGACCATCTGGCTTTGTCGTGATCTTTTCGTCGAAGAGTTTGTTCCTGACGGCCTCCTCAATTCCCGGGCCGTTGTCCTGCACGGAGATCCGGACCACATCCCCCACCACATCGTATTCTGTCTGCACGGTGATGTCGGCCTCCCCGCACGCCTCCACTGCATTGTTAGCCAGATTCAGCAGGACCTGTTCAATTTGATCAGTGTCCATTGCGATCGCAGGCACCCGCTCTGCCAACGACAGTGATAGAGTCGTACCCTTGAACCTTGGAAGCACCTTGATGAAATCGATGAACGCACGACAGATATCATTGGGACTCGCCGGCAGCAGTTTCCCTTCAGCGCGACTTCCCGTCAAGAGGCCATGCGAGAACCCCTCGATTTTCCTCGCCGCCGCGATGGTCTTCTCGACGGTACTCCTCAGCTCCTCAGGCGAGATCGTCATCAGCTTGTGCCGAAGGACATCAAGCTGGAGAATGACCACGGCGACGATATTCCGCAGTTCGTGACTCACCTGCCCGGCGAGCTCGCCCTTCATCGCCATTCGTTCGGATTTGATGATCTGCTCATTCGCGTGCCTGAGGTCCTCGTAGGTATTTTTCAGATCCTGGTACAGCCGAGCATTCTTGATCGCGATCGCCGCTTGCCCAGCGAGGATCTCAAACAGATACAGAATATCCTCCTTGTCCACAGCTTGAATGGACTTGCTGTCGACATAGATCACCCCGATCGTTTCCTCGGGTGTCCGGAGGGGACTGCAGATGATGGTTTCCAATTCGAGGTACAGAACACTCTGGCGGTTTTCAAAGCGCGCGTCGTTCCGAGCATTTTCAACACAGAGTGATTCTCCCGTCGTGAACACGTCCTCCAGCACGCTTCTACTTATCTCAAAGCCTTCGGCCCGAAGACTCCGGCCGCTGCAATCCCGGCCCGCCACGAACTCGAGATACCGCTTGTCGTTCGCGAGCATGAGGAACCCTCGCTCGGCACGGGTAATCCGTATCGCCTCATCAAGCACAAGGTCCAGGACATCTGAAAGCACAAGCGAGGTGTTGATCTTACGGACAACATTGAGGACCATCTCGAGGTCCTTCGTTCGAGAGGTGGAGGGCTCCACAGACACGTGGTCTACGCGCTCGGTGCAATCCTCCTGAAGGAGATCCGCAAGCTTCATTGTGCTTTCCTCGCTAAAGAGTTGATCTGGTCCTCTGTCATTCGTAAGTTGTCATGCGCGCCTACTTTCTTGAACGCCGCTCTGGCTTTGAGGAACAACTGGTGAGCCTCTGTCGTCCGGTTCCGCTTGATCTCTAGAAGCCCCATCTCAAAATACGATTCCCCCTTGTTCAGATTGTTGTTCAATTCAACATTGATGCGTACGCTTGTTTGAAGGTACGAAGCGGCCGCGTCAAGACTTTTCATGTCACGGTGAATCATCCCCTTCACTTTGTATGCATCTGCAAGACTCAGCCGGTCTTGCGATCTCGAGAAGAGATCGATCGCCTGATTCACCAACTTCAGGGCCATCGGAAGATCATGGAGCCGGTAGTAGGCAGTCGCTTTGGCCAGACCGGCCAAACCCATCAGCGTGATATTCTCCGCGGACGAGCTCACCGAGTGGCTCCGGTCAAACTCACGAATCGCCTCTTTCAGGAGGCCCTTTGACAGATAGCTCATCCCCATGTTGTGGTGAAGTTCCGCCAGGCGATTGAGATCCCCGACTCCTTCGAAGCATGACTGCGCACGCTTGTAATGTGCCAGGCTGGCATCGTGGTCGCCTGCGATATTCCAGAGAATACCGAGGTTCATCAGTGCAACGCCAGCCATTTGTGTCTGTCGCGTCCGTTCGAACAGTGCCAGGGCCCGCTCAAAGGACCTGGTCGCCTGCGTGAGCCTCCCCTGCTCTGCGTGGTTTGTCCCAAGGACGTTTTCGACCCGGCCGAGGGCTTCATAGTGCTTCAGATCCGCGAAGATCGAGCGGCTGCGTCGGAGATCTATGTTGGAGAGCTTCCACTGAGCCTTTCGTGAATAGACCTCGCCGCGACGCATGTATGCCTCGGCCACATACGTATTCTTTCCTGACTCTTCCCCCCTGAGGAGGGCCAGCGAGTAGAGCTCTTCTGCCCGATTGATATCCCCGCGAGCTTTGAAGACGTCCCCAATACCGAGGAGCACCTCGCAGACCTCCTCTACTGGCAGTCTAGAATGGCAGAGAGTGATCAGCCGGTCCAGCTTCTCTTGATCGCTCAGAGTTATGGCTTGGCCCTGCTGCCGCCTCGAGCCAGTACGCTTCCCCCCGGTGATGGCTTTCTCAAGGGCCTCAGACCGTCGATAGTCATTCATGAGGGAAGTGACCACCTTCGGCTGGAGGTAGGTTCTGACGACCTTCAGAATCTCTTCGGTTATCATGATGTTTGAAATCCCGGTCTCTCTTTGTACGCTATTATGTGGTCTTATCGGATGCGGATTCCTTCCCCCCTGTTGACCTGCTCCTCTCATCGGAGCGAGCAAGAGGGGCCGGAGCTCCCCGCCTTCACTAAAGCAAGCGACCAAACGCGTAGCGGGAAAAATGGGGGATCTTGCCGGTGGCAAACACGGTGCCCGATTTATTGCCGATGTAAACCCCCCAGGAGTAGGGCATCGGCTCCCACACTCCGCCGTGCCAGTACGTCAAGTGAACGGTCTCAAAATTCTTGGCAATGGCGACCTCGGTCGCATACAGATAGAGGGTCGCTGGTCTGTTGAAGTTCAGGCCGCAGGGCCCGAAGAAAACATCTGCGTTTTCGGCGAATGTGGACTTGTTGATGGCAATGGAGATTGTCTGATCTGACGGCAGGTCACCAGGAGCGAAGGTGATGGAGAGGTAATAAGTGACCTCCACAACCTTATTCTTGAGATACGGCATTAAGTATGAACCTGCGAGAACTACCTTGCCGCCTTCGGCTGCGGTGATTCGCTTCGAAACCGAAATGAGATTGCTATCCACGCTCATGATATCGACGGACGCTGTGCGGCGGGACTCCGCCAATAGAGCGCCTCTGGCCAGCGGCGAGACTGATGCTGGGCTCAAGGTTTCTGCCGGTTCAACAGGACTTTCTTGGTTTGAGCATCCGTAGACAAGAAATGCTGCGAGAAGCGCGGCGAATTGGATCTTCTTCATTGTTGCCACCTTATGATACGATTTGAGACACACAAAGACGCTCATTCCACATCGCACGTTTTCGACCGTCCATCCCCCTTCATCCTCAGCCGACCGATCATAGCCCCGTGACTCCTCTTGATTTCGCTAGTGGCTTCGGACAACACTTGGGATTTTCTTCGCCCCCAGCGAGCGGCTGCCCTCGCGTCAGTTCCCTTGTTCGCCTCATCGCGCTTGGCCGGGAGGCAGCCCACTCTCCCCCCTGACACACCCGCAGTCCGCACCATCGCGGGGAGCTGGTGTTACCCCGCCTCCTCAAAGAAAGCGGCCAAAGGCATAGCGCGAGAAGTGGGGGATCTTACCCTCTGCAAACACCGCGCCCGTTGTCTTCCCGAAGTAGATTCCCTCAGATTCCGGCATCGGTTCCCATTTGCCTTCATTGTAGTACAGCAAACGGACAGGGAAGTTTTCGTCGACGATGGCAATATTCGTCGCATGCATGGACAGCATTGCCGGGTTGGTGAACTCGAGACCACAAGGGCCGAACTGAACATCCGCGTTGACTGCGAATGAACGCTTGTCGATCGAGATAGTAATCGTTTGGTCTGACGGCAGATCGCCGGGAGCAAACGTGATCGACAGATGGTAGAAGATCTTCCTCGGTTTTGGCCCCTCCACTCGGAAAGACCCACCGAGGTAGACTTCCCCGCCCTCAGCGGCACAGATCTTTTTCGAGACCGAGATGAGATCGCTTTCCGGAACAATGAGAGTTTCGCCACTGAGCGACCGTACGTCGGCCCCCCGGTCCCTCTTGCCAAGCGGCAAGACTTGTGCGGCGCTGGCGAGCTCCTCCGGCTCCACGGGGTTGTAGGAATCGGCGCACCCGTAGACAAGGAACGCCCCAAGAACTGCAACGAAGTGAAGCTTTTTCACTGGATCCCCTCTTGAATTGATAGACTCCTCCATGGGCGTTGGTTCAACGTCTCACGATTGTCGGCACCCATCAGTGCTCCTTCTCCGTGATCCCATGACACCCACGTTACTTTCTTGGTGTAGGAAGATGTCAACTCCTATGCCACAGGCTTGGCGAATCAGGAATCTCTCAAATCGAACGACAATGGGGAAGAAACGGCACGGGAGAAGTTAGTCGGGGTCGACGCTAATCGCGGAATCGGGTGACAGCCATCAAGCGGTGAAACAAAACGTTCCACGCACTCGGTCAAAACAATACATCAATCCTCTGCGCCACCCTCGATCTGCTTGAGGATGCGGTTGAGTCGAGGTCGAGACACTCCTAGAATCTTGGCCGCTTTGACTTTGTGACCCCCGACACGCTCCAGCACCTTCTGCGCGAGCATCGCCTGTACTTCAGGGAGCGAAGCGCGACTCAGAGGAATGAGTAACATGAGGGTTTCGACCTCTTTCGGCGGCAACGATTCGGGCTTTTCAATCACAACTTTCGGCCGAACCGGACGGGCTTTGGTGGTCTCGAACTCGAAATCGTGTTCCGTAATCCAGTCGGTTTCCTCCAGGAGGAACGCACGTTCAATACTATGCTTCAATTCGCGAACGTTGCCTTCCCATTCATGCGCCATGAGGATCTGCAGTGCGTGGGGGGTCAGGCCCCGAATTGTCCTGTTGTATTCTTTGTTGAAGGATTCAACAAAACTCTGGACGAGTAGCGGAATATCCTCCTTCCTTTCCCGCAGCGCAGGAAGCTCCAGCGGCAAGATCTTCAAACGATGGTACAGGTCCTTCCGGAACTCCCCCAATCTCATTTTCGCTTCAAGGTCAGCGCTCGTGGCAGCAATCACGCGGGCCCGAACGGGAACGTCACGCACACCCCCTAGTCTGCGCATCGTGCGGTCTTCAATAACCTTTAGAAGCTTCGATTGGGTCGCCAGCGAGATGTCACCGATCTCGTCAAGGAATATAGATCCGTCACCTGCGAGTTCGAACAGCCCGATCTTTCTCTCCTTTGCATCCGTGAATGCTCCCCGCTCGTATCCGAAGAGTTCCGATTCAAGGAGGGTCTCAGGCAGGGCCGAGCATGCAATGTCAACAAACGGGCTGGTCTTGCTCTTTCCATTATAGTGAATCGCCCGGGCAAACAGTTCTTTCCCCGTTCCGGTCTCCCCGGTGATGAGCACGGTCATCGTCCTGTTCTTGATGACCTTCTGCGCACGCTGGAGGGTCACCTTCAAGAGTGGAGAATTACCGATGATATTTCTGAAATCATACACCTCTTGCTGGAGCTCAACAAACTTCTCTTTATTTCTTTTTGCGACCCAGTCATTGTAGAGCATCGTGATCTGCTGCGTGATCTTTCTCTGCTCATCCGGCACAATGAAGTAGGCCGATACCCCCAGTTTGACCAGATCCACCGCGACGGCATGGTCCGGTTCTTGCGCCATCGCCAGAATAGGGATCGTGGGGAACTGTGATGAAAACTCGCTGACGGCTGACCGCAGCGTGAGCGTGTCATTGGTCACATCGAGCAGGACCAGGTTCGGGGTCCTAAACACCGCCCGACCGGAGATGAAATTCGGCGAGGAGGCAAACTGCAGGTGCATGTCATCGGTCGGCTGAATATACCGCCGCACCAGCCCTGTGATTTCCTTCTTGCCGGACAGCAGAACGATAAACCTGTCTTTGCGCGGTGTCACCCTCAGTGACCTCCTAGATGTTCAGACTTGAATCGAGCATTGAGAGGACCTGCTCTTTGTTCTCCACCCCAAGATAGCTATTCCTCCGCTCGGATGATGTGAACTGAGCCAGGATATAACGGAGTACGACCCTCGCCCTTGCATAGAGCTGCTTTGCACGCTCCTTCTGCCCCCGCCTG
>Ga0209536_100002569_pt1 | contig 29593 bp, 25 predicted proteins | sample DeeMarSeWOR28_12_FD_187461 | JGI IMG/M metagenome (GOLD analysis project Ga0209536, IMG submission 187461) | Marine sediment microbial communities from White Oak River estuary, North Carolina - WOR-2-8_12 (SPAdes) (version 2) | ecosystem: Environmental > Aquatic > Marine > Intertidal zone >...
TGGAAATAATAGTGTTTCGTTGCTGGCAGGAATTACTATCTTTTCAACAGTATTTGCACTCAGTTCGGTTGATGCAATGCAGCAGGTATCGCAGTCGGGACCAGCAAATACAGGCTTAACATTTATTTATTTGCCATTACTTTTTACGAAGCTCTCTGAAAGTAATTTTGTAAACACCTTTTTTGCTTCACTATTTTTCCTTGCGTTATTCTTTGCCGCATTCACTTCGTTGATGTCGATGGTTGAATTGGCAACGCGTACATTAATAGACTTTGGTGTTCAAAGGAAAAAAGCAGTTATAATTATCGTCTCGATGGGTTTTCTTCTTGGAATTCCATCAGCTCTAGATTTGAGCTTTCTGGCAAATCAGGATTGGGTTTGGGGAGTAGGATTAATTCTTAGTGGTGCATTTATTTCTTTCTCAATTATTAGATATGGAGTTGATAAATTCAGAACGGAAGTGATTAATGGTTATGGCAGCGATGTTAAAATTGGCAAGTGGTATAATTTTGTAATTGGAATTTTAGTTCCGATTCAGGTAATTGTATTAATAAGTTGGTGGTTAATTTCATCAATTGGGTGGGATACAGAATGGTGGAATCCATTTCATGCAGAAAATTTTGGAACAGTTATTTTTCAATGGACGATAATTCTTATTATATTTTTTGCTTTAAATAAATTTATGGTAAAAAAAGTTCTGGAGTTAAATTCTAAATGACAAACGATAAGCTATGAATCTATTTACACTTATAACATCGATATTTGTTTTGGGAATAGTGTGGGGTGGGTTAACTTTTTTTCTCACTCGAGCACTGAAGTATGAAAAAACGAAGATGAAAAATGGCGACGAGTAAAGCATCTTCAATTCTTGAAGCACTTCCAGAAATAAAGAAAAAGAAATTCAAACCGGTTTATTATTTCTTTGGCGAAGATTCTTATAATCTTTCAACCACATTAACCACGCTTGAGTCGTCATTTGCTCCTTTACTTCAATCAGACTTTGATAAAGAAACTATTTATTCTGAGGATAAATTGATTATCGATATTCTCGGTCACGCTTCCTCATTTCCTTTTGGGTCAGAAAAGAAACTAATCATAGTCAAAGAAGCAGAAAAATTAAAAGATAAAAAATCTCTGACAGATTATGCTTCATCACCTTCAGAGTTTACTGTACTTGCCTTCTTTCATAATGGAAGTATAACAAATCTAAACTCAGAGCCATTCAAAACACTTGGTGCAAACGGATATCTTTACGAGGCAAAAGAATTAAAAGGAAAAAACTTAATCTCTTGGCTTATTAACCAGGCAGAAGAGAAAGGTAAAATCCTTTCTGAGGAGAATGCACAGGTTTTAGTTGATATTGTCGGGGAAAACCGTGATATGCTCGAAGTCCAACTTGAAAAGATCAACATTTTTCTAAATGATAAAAAGGAAATAACAATTGAAACAGTTCAGCAAGTTTCTTCCGAACTGAAGCAGTTCAATATTTTTGATCTTCAGAATGCTATCGGATTGAAGGACAAAGCTAAGTCTCTTTCGGTTGCGAATAATCTTCTTGACAATGGTGCTGAGCCAACTTTCATTATTACAATGTTGACGAGATATTTTACTGCTCTCGCAAAAATAACAGAACTAAGAGGTAAAAATATTCCCGATAAAGAGACCGCAAGAATTGTTGGAACGCACCCATTCTTTTATCCGACTTATGCCAAAGCAAGAACTCTATTCTCTGATCAAAAACTTGTAGAAGTTTTTCGTGCATTGCTCAAAGCTGATGTTTCTATTAAAACTACCTCGGCAGACGATAAAACAATTATTACCCTCCTTATTGCTGAAATACTCCAATAAATGAGTCATTCTTTTTAGAAAAGCAATCATTTTGGTTAATTTGTAACTAAATTTGTGAAACAAATTTCAACTATCACAGGTATAAAAGCGGGTAAATGGATATAAAACTCCGTGAACTTTCGGATGAAGAGCTGATTCTTGAGTTTCAGAAGAACAACACAGAAGATGCTTTTAACATTCTGGTTCAGAGATATAAAAATCCGTTAACCAATTTTGTATTTAGATTTATGGGTGATTACGAGACTTGCAACGATGTAGTTCAGGAAACAATGATAAAGGTTTACAGGTATAAAGATTCGTACAGTTCAGTGGCAAAATTCTCTACCTGGATTTATACAATTGCCGGCAACCTTGCAAGAACGGAATACAGGAGACAGAGAAGACAAAATATTTTTTCAATAAATGATTATGGAGAAGAGCACCAGACTTACGATTTACCCGATGAAAGTTACAGACCGGATGTCATTACGGACAGCGGAATACAAGATGAAATAATTCAAAAAGCATTAATGAAAGTAAAAGAAACATACAGAGAAGCAGTTATTCTGAGAGATATACAGGGATTGAGCTACGAAGAAATTTCTGAAATCCTCGGAGTAAATGAAGGAACTGTGAAATCAAGAATTAATAGAGGTAGAGCACAATTACAGGAACTTTTGAAGAGCATATATAAAGAATAGGCGAAACTATGAAAAACGATGAAAAAAAATATGAAGACGTAATAAAATCATTAAAAGGATTACAGCAAGTTAAAGCTCCTGAAAACTTTGAAGCTGATCTCCAGCGAAGAATAAATTCGGAAAAATATTCAAAGAAAGAAAGGAAGATTTTCTGGGAAAATATTTTTCGCCCGTCAAGATTGGTCCCCTCACTTGGATTAGTAACTGCTGTAATTGTTATCTTTTTTGTTGTCGATTCAAATTCCGAGAATATGGAAAATCCTTTTCTGATTGAACCAAGAATTAGAGAAGACGTTGTTGCTGTTACGGATTATGATGAATTTGAAGCGAAGCAGGAAGAGCTTTCAAAACAAAAATCTCTAAAAAAAGATCAGCCGGTTCTTGAGAAACGAAGAGATGAAAATAAATTAAAAACTTCGGATGATAAGATGGTAACCAGAAGAGAAAAGTCCAACGAATCAGAAGGAATGTTAGATCATTCAAAGGTTGAAAAAGATCAGGGTATAACAACCGGTGCTTTTTCCGCCAGTGTTGAATCAACAGAAATAAATGTTACGCAGAGTCCTAAACCAAGTGATGCTGGGGGAGCAGCTTCTGAAATAGTAACCGGACAATCTATAACAAAGGAAGAACTAAATTTCAGGCAAATCCAGCTTTCAGAGGAAGAACAGAAAGTAGTAGATCAGTTGAGAATTCAAAATCAATCCCTTGAAGAGACTAAAAAATCTCAAAAATAGAGCAATTTCCAAGTACCTGTTAAAAATCCGGCTATTATTTCTTGACCAAATCTTTCTTTTAATTTCCTCCTAATCTTTCTATATTTACCCCTCAAATTTGAATTAACTGTATAATTAATAAGGATTTATTGATGAAAAAAGGTATTCATCCTGAATACAAACCTGTTGTGTTTCAGGATCCATCTTGCGACTTTGCTATTCTAACCAGATCGACTATGAAATCGTCAGAGACAATTAAATGGACCGATGGAAATACTTATCCTCTTATCAAATTAGAAATTTCAAGTGGATCTCATCCATTTTTTACTGGAAAGCAGAAACTTGTTGATACAGCTGGCCGAGTTGAGAAATTCCAGAGAAAATATTCTGGTAAAAAAACGAGCAAGAAATAATGTTAGGCTCAACACACTTTTAGAAAAAGCCAGTTAACTGGCTTTTTTATTTTTAAAGCAAAAAATCTGAACTGTTTTATTTAATTTTGAGTTAATATATTAAGCATAATCATTTATGAATAAGAAAATAAAAAACATAGTAATTGGTATAGTAATACTTGTGGTTTTACTTATAGTGTTTCTTCCAAAGATTATAACTTCGGGTGATGAAAATTCTTCAACGCAGGATTCAGGAATGATGAACAGACAAATTCCGGTTACAGCACACATTGTGGAATTAGAAATACTTAGCAACAAGGTATATACTACTGGAACTATCATCGCAAATGAGGAGGTTGAATTAAGAAGTGAGATCGCAGGTAAAATTATAAATATTTTATTTAAAGAAGGAGCATTTGTTAATAAAGGCGATCTTCTCGTTAAGATTAATGACTCCGATTTGCAGGCACAATTGAGAAAAGCAGAATCAAAAGTTAAGTTGGTTGAAGACCGTGAAGAACGACAAAGACAGCTTGTTCAGGGTCAAATGATTAGCCAGGAAGACTATGAAAGCACGCTCAATGATCTTCAGGCGAGTAGAGCTGAGTATGATTTAATCCAGGCTCAGATTGATAAAACAGAAATCAGAGCGCCGTTTAGTGGAATTGTCGGACTTCGTGAAGTAAGCGAAGGAAGTTTTGTAACTACCTCTACTGTTATTGCAAGACTTCAGAATCTGTCTAATCTCAAAGTTGATTTTGCAATTCCGCAAAAGTATGCATCCTTAGTTAAAGTTGGTGATGAAATAGCATTTAAAATGAGTTCTGGCGATTCAAAATATAAAGCAAGAGTTTACGCCATAGAACCAAAGATTGATCCATCAACACGAACTCTTAAGCTTCGTGCAAGGTGTGAGATTAATTATAAAGATTTATTCCCGGGAGCATTTGTAAATGTTGAAGTTAAACTTAAAGAAAATGAGAACGCTATTCTTATACCAACTGTTGCGATTGTGCCTGAACTAAAAGGCCAGTCAGTTTATTTATTTAAAAATGGCACAGTTAGTTCTCAGCAAGTTGGGTTGGGACTACGTGAAGAAAAAAGGGTGCAAATTGTATCAGGTCTTGAAGAGGGTGATACAGTTATCACTTCCGGGATTCTTCAAATCAGACCGGGAGCTATTGTCGATATTACTGAATTTAATTAATTGCAGAAATTGATTCTATGAGTTTATCATCAGTAAGTATTAGAAGACCAGTATTATCAATAGTTATGTCATTAGCTATTGTAGTTTTTGGACTGATAGGTTACACATATCTTGGTGTTCGAGAATTTCCCTCTGTTGATCCGCCGATTATTACAGTTTCGACAACCTACATTGGTGCAAATGCAGATGTCATCGAAAGTCAAATAACCGAGCCTCTTGAAGAATCGATAAATGGGATAGCAGGAATCAGAAGCCTGACTTCAGTTAGTCGTGATGGAAGAAGCACTATTACGGTTGAATTTGATATAGATGTTGACCTTGAAGCCGCGGCTAATGATGTGAGGGACCGCGTTTCGCGTGCAAGCAGATTTTTGCCTCCTGATATAGATATCCCCATCGTTGCCAAAGCGGATGCAGACGCATTCCCGATCGTGTTTCTTGGAGTGCAAAGCAACACAAGGAATTTACTTGAGTTGAGTGAGATGGCGAACAATGTTTTTAAAGAAAGAATGCAGACAATTCCAGGTGTCAGCAGTGTTCAGATCTGGGGCGAAAAAAAATATTCAATGCGATTGTGGCTTGACCCGGCAAAACTGGCCGCTTTTAGCCTAACTGCGGTAGACGTTAGGAATTCATTGAATAGGGAAAATATTGAACTTCCCTCAGGAAGAATTGAAGGTGATAATACAGAACTTTCAATACGAACTATTGGCAGACTTTCTACTGAAGAAGAATTTAATGATCTTATCATTAAAGAAGATGAAGGGGGCATTGTACGATTAAGAGATCTTGGTTACGCTGAGCTGGGTGCTGAAAATGAAAGAACAATACTTAAATGGAACAGCATTCCGATGGTTGGAGTTGTGTTGGTTGCTCAGGCAGGAGCAAATAACATTGCTATTACCGATGAATTTTATAAACGTCTTGACCAGCTTAAAAGAACGTTACCTCCGGATATAAGTACGCTAATTGGATTTGATGTTACAAAATACATTAAAGAATCCATAACCGAAGTTGAGCAGACTATAATGGTTGCCTTTGCTCTGGTGATATTAATTATTTTTCTATTTCTCAGAGACTGGAGGACAACATTAATACCAATCATAGCTGTACCTATCTCTCTGATCGGATCTTTCTTTGTAATGTACTTTGCTGATTTTACTATCAACGTTTTAACTCTTCTTGGAATAGTGCTTGCTATAGGAATTGTTGTGGACGATGCTATAGTAGTATTGGAAAATATTTATGTAAAGATTGAAAATAAAATGGAGCCAATGGAAGCAGCCAGAAGAGGTTCCGCCGAAATCTTTTTTGCAGTTGTTTCGACTACCGTAGCACTTGTCTCAGTTTTTCTGCCAGTGATTTTTTTACAAGGCTTGACCGGAAGATTATTCAGAGAATTTGGGATTGTAATTGCCGGAAGTGTTATCATTTCATCCTTTGTTGCACTTACTTTAACACCTATGCTGAGTTCCCGAATACTTAAGAGACGGGAAAAACACAATCGATTTTACAATCTTACAGAGCCCTTCTTTGTTAAAATGAATGCTACTTACAAAAGACACCTCACAAATTTTATGCAGCACAAGTGGGTAACTTTTCCTGGTATTGCTGTAACTGTAATAATAATCTGGATTTTATTTTCAATCCTTCCAACTGAGTTAGCTCCATTGGAAGACCGCAGCCGCCTCACATTTTTTGTTACTGCCCCCGAAGGCGCGACTTTCGAATATATGGATAACTATATGGGCAAACTTGTCGATGTTCTAAAAGAAAATATTCCCGAAGCCGAAGGAACTTTTTCAGTTACATCTCCTGGATTTGGTGCTTCAAGTTCAGTCAATTCAGGTTTTGCCGGGTCCATACTTGTTGATCCTGATCAAAGAGAAAGGGCACAACAACAAATTGCTGATCAAATTACGCCAGTGGTTGGTGCGATGTCTGGTGCAAGAACTTTTGTAACACAGCAGCAAACTATTGGCGGAGGAAGAAGGGGTGGTCTACCAGTTCAATTTGTGATACAGGCTCCAAACTTTCAGAAGCTTGAAGAATTCATTCCAAAATTTATAGATGAAACAAGAAAGCAGTCCATCTTCACAATAGTTGATGTTAATCTGAAATTCAATAAGCCTGAATTAAAATTAAGTATCGATAGAGAAAAAGCTCGTTCACTTGGTGTTTCAACTGCAGATATAGCCCAGACAATTCAGGCTGCATTCAGCGGGCAAAGATTTGGATTTTTCATTAAAGATGGAAAACAATATCAGGTAATCGGACAGTTTTCGAGAGAGAATAGAGATGAGCCGATCGATTTAAAATCAACATATGTGAAAAATAACAAGGGTGAATTAATACAGCTAGATAATGTTGTATTTACTGAAGAGCAGAGCGCACCCCCGCAATTATTTAGATTCAACCGGTATGTGTCAGCTACTGTTTCCGCAGGGTTAGCACCGGGAAAAACTCTGGGTGAAGGAATAAAAACAATGTATGAAGTTTCTGATAAAGTTTTAGATGAAACTTTTGCAAATGCACTTGACGGTCCATCAAAAGATTTTCAGGAAAGTTCTTCGAGTTTGTTGTTTGCGTTTATACTTGCTCTTGGATTAATTTATCTTGTGCTTGCGGCCCAGTTTGAAAGCTTCAGGGATCCTTTTATTATTTTATTTACTGTTCCACTCGCATTAGCAGGTGCTTTGCTTTCATTGTGGTATTTCAATCAAACATTAAACATTTTCAGTCAGATCGGTATTATTATGCTTATTGGTTTAGTAACAAAAAATGGAATCCTGATTGTAGAATTTGCAAACCAAAGGAAGGCTACTGGACTTGACAAAACGGAAGCTGTCATAAGTGCTTCAATCTCAAGACTCCGGCCAATATTGATGACCAGCCTGTCAACTGTTCTTGGAATTCTCCCGATTGCACTTGCACTTGGTGCCGGTTCTGAAAGCAGGGTTTCTATGGGTATTGCGGTAATTGGGGGATTAATCTTTTCAACTTTTCTTACTTTGTTTGTGGTACCGGCGATATATGCTTATCTCTCAAGAAAAACTGCTTCTGTTAGCAATGTAACCGAGACAGAATCGATACCGGTTCTGGTTAAAGAATCTTAACTCAAAAAGTTGTAAATTTCAAAAAAATAATAAGAAATTTATATGCCTATTTGCATTTTTGAGGACCAGCAGTACCTAAATTTTGAACCACTGATTTATTCGCGACCGGTCTTCGACCTTAGATGTGGTATGACAACGCTAAAACAAAAAATCGTCAATGCTTTCCCCAAGGAAAAAGTTACTTTAAAGTGCCGGACTTACCTTGAGCAATTTGTAAAAACAGAAAATCCAAATTTCAATGTAAATCAATTCAACGATGATTTCTATTTGTTTATCAATGGAAGAATAGTTGCCCCATCAAATTTAAAAAATATATTACCAATAAAGTCCAAAGAAGAGAAAGTTTTTATTTCCAACGGTGTTATCGTTGCAGCAAATATTTCCGCAAAGCAAATTAAAGAGTTTTTATTATATAAAACAGATATTGTTGATACAACACTACTAATAAATCTACCATCAGTTGAAGTTGATGTTCCGGTTGCAAGTTACTTGTGGGATCTGATTTACCTGAATGGGAAAGAAATCAAAAATGAGTTTAAGATTTTTACAAAGAATAAAACTACTTCAAAAAAGAAATATGTCGGAATAAGCTTCGTAAACAAGAAAGACATTTTTATCGAGAAAAATGTTGATATAAAACCAGGAGTTGTTCTTGATGCATCTACCGGTCCAATATTCATATCAAATAATGCAACAATATTTCCAAACGCAGTTGTTCAAGGGCCTTTTTACATTGGTGAATCATCAAAGATTAAAAGCTGTGCAACCATTTACCCCAATGTAAGTATCGGGAGCGTATGTAAAGTTGGCGGTGAATTAGAAGACACAATTATTCATCCCTTTACAAATAAACAGCATTCCGGTTTTCTTGGCCATTCGTATCTCGGAAGCTGGATAAATCTTGGTGCTGATACTAACAACAGCGATCTTCAGAATAATTATGGTTCAATAAAAGTGCAGGTAAACGGAAAACACATTGACTCCGGTAAGCAGTTTGTCGGCTTGATGATGGGCGATCATTCAAAGACTGCCATAAATACAATGTTTAATACCGGCACAGTTGTAGGATTTTCAAGCAATGTTTTTGGTGCAGGATTCCCTCCAAAATATATTGCATCATTCGGCTGGGGCGGAAATGAATCAATGAAAGAATACAAACTTGCCAAAGCAATTGAAACTGCAAAAGCTGTTTTTACAAGAAGAGATAAAGATTTTAGCATTGATGATGAAAAACTATTTGAATATGTATTTAATATCACAAAAGAAGATAGAAGTAAAAGAGGTTATTAGTGGATCAGGCAACGAAAAATGAAGATGTAAAAATAGAATCTCACTCGATAAAAGATTTGTATCAAGGAGTTCGCGGACTTGCCATTAAAATACTCAACAGGATAGATCGTACGGATGCTTACCTCGAACGTATGCTTGACAATGAAATGAAAAGCACTGAACTAAGCGGGCCTGATAAAGCTTTGCTCTATGAGATTGTTCATGGCGTTGTAAGATGGCAGGGCAGACTCGATTGGATTTTAAATGGTTTTTATAAAGGAACTTTTTCTAAAGCCATTCCAAATTTAAAAAACGCACTTCGCGTTGCTCTTTATCAGATACTATTTTTAGACAGAGTACCAGATTATGCGGCCGTTAATGAAGTGGTTGAGTTCGTTAAAAAACTTCAGGGGCAAAAACCGGCGGATCTCGTTAATGCTGTTCTCAGAAATATTATCAGGAGCAAAAATGCAATCAGATATCCTGCACCCGAAGAAGACCTGGTGGGGTATCTTGCTGCATACTATTCACATCCATCGTGGATGGTTAAAAGATATTTGGCAAGATTTGGAAGAGAAGAAACAGAAAAGCTTTTAGCCATTAACAATGAAAAACCTTATTTAACTCTCCGCATTAATGCACTTAAAACCAAGCCTGAAGAATTTAAAACCCTTCTTGAAAGTGTTGGATTAAAGTATCATCAAGGAGATTATCTTCCGGAATTCTTTAAACTTCAAAACCTTACGAACATTACTGCCTGGGAATATTATGCGAAAGGTTATTTTAATATACAGGATGAAAGTGCAGGACTTGCGTGCCGGCTTTTGGATGTTCAGGAAGGTCAGCGTGTACTTGATATGTGTGCAGCACCCGGAGGAAAGACAGCATACATTTCGGCTTTGATGCATTCAAGAGGAGAAGTAGTTGCAATCGATCGATTCGAAAGCAGACTTAAAATATTACAGAAAAATATGACCAGACTTACTGTGGATTGCGTTCGTACTGTTGTTGTTGATGCGATTGATTATAAAGATTTGCCATTTGATAGAGTTCTGGTTGACGTTCCTTGTTCAGGAAGCGGAACGCTCTCGAAAAAACCGGATATAAAGTGGAAAAAGGATTTGTTCGATATAAGAAATCTTAATAATACTCAGTCTAAACTTTTATCTAAAGCAGCTTCATTGGTAAAGGTTAGTGGGATAATTGTCTACAGCACTTGTTCGATAGAACCCGAGGAAAATTTTGACATTGTAAAAAAGTTTCTGGATGAAAATCCGAACTTCAAGCTGGAGAGTACAAAAGGTAAATTCCCTGATGAATTGATCGATGAAAATGGTTGCATTCAGACTTTACCCCACATTCATAAAACCGATGGAGCATTTGCAGCAAGATTGATTCGGGTTTCCTGAAATTTTTTTCTTAGTCCTAACTTACTTCGTTAATACTTATGCTTGACAGATTTGCAGATCATCTAAGAAAAGCCAGATTAAAGAAAGGTCCCTCGCTTCAACAAATAGCGACTAAAACCCGGATAGATATAAAATTTCTGGAAGCTATTGATAATGGCAACTTCGGTTTCCTTCCTGATCTATATGTTAAAGCTTTCCTCAAACAATATGCAAAAGCTATTGATCTTGATGAACAGGAAACGATCAAAAATTATGAAGATGCATTACAAGGAAAATTCTTTGAAAGTAACGAACCAAAATCACTGCTTGAACAAAAGGTAGACATAGTTAGTCCGCCTCCTCAAATAGAGAGTGAAAAACCTACACCAATTTTTGATGGAAATGAGACTCCTCAAAAACCACCGGCTAAATCAGGTGATTTAAATAAAACAATCAGAATATCAATTTATATTTCCGGAACTATACTTGGAGCAATTATTGTATTCTATGTCTTTTTCAATAGAAGCTCCACCATAGTTGTGAAAGAACCACCATATGAAAAAGTTCTTGAAGAGACAAAAGATCGCTATCAGATTAAGGGCGAGTATGAAGAAGTAACATCTACCCTGGAGAATACGGATAGTCTTGCATTACAGTTTGTAAATGCAGATTCGGTAGATTCAGCCTGGGTGATGGTTATTTATGATGATCAGAATAAAGATGATTTTCTTCTGTATCCAAAAATTTCAAAAACAGTTTATGCGCATGACAATTTTAAGTTTACACTTGGAAATTCCGGTGTTATAGTTTTGAGATTAGATAATGAAGATCTTGAATTTGAAGGCAGGAGAGGCTCGGTCAGACATTACGAGGTAACCAGACAGGGAATTCAAAGATTAAACTCACCTCCTGTAATAAAGCTTGAATAAAATGGCATCCTCTGTAGAAAAAAAAATTGATTTACTTCGTGAAAAAATCAGAGAGCACGACTACAAATATTATATCCTTGCACGACCTACTATAAGTGATCAGGAATACGATAAACTTTTAAAAGACTTAGAGGCCCTTGAAAAAGAACATCCTGAGTTAATAACTCCCGATTCCCCCACACAGAGAGTCAGCAGCGATCTTACAAAAGAATTTAATCCTGTAGAGCATAAAGTTCCCATGCTCAGTCTTTCAAATACTTATTCTGAAGATGAACTGTTTGATTTTGACAGGAGAGTAAAAGAAGGTTTGGGAAGTAATCAGAAAGTCGATTATATAGTTGAACTTAAAATCGATGGTGCCTCTGTTAGTTTAAATTATATTGATGGACATTTAAAAACTGCAGCAACGCGTGGTGATGGAACAATTGGTGAAGAGATAACGAATAACGTCAAAACCATAAAATCAGTTCCGTTAAAAATTAAAAAAGACTCTTCTACCAGATATAAGCTGAATGATTTTGAGGTACGTGGTGAGATCTTTATGAAAGTGAAAGACTTCGAGAAATTGAATAAGGAACGTGAAAAACTCGGAGAGAAATTATTTGCAAATCCAAGGAATTCGACGGCCGGCACTTTAAAGCTGCAGGATCCCAAAATAGTTTCGCGCCGACCTTTAAACACATTCTTGTATAGTCTCATCAGTCCGGAAGATGATCTGAAAACTCAGGAAGAAAACTTAATAATTCTTAAAAAACTTGGATTTAGAATTAACGAGCATTACAAAAAATGTCAGACTATTCAAGAAGTTATTCAAGTCTGCCGTAAATTTGAAAAACTTCGTGATGATCTCGAATATGAAATCGATGGTGCTGTGATCAAAGTTAACTCTCTTGCTCAGCAAAACGAGCTTGGCAGTATTGCAAAAGCACCTCGTTGGGCAGTGGCATTTAAGTTTAAAGCAAAACAAGCTGTCACCAAAATAAGAGCTATTACCTGGCAGGTAGGAAGAACGGGTGCAGTTACGCCGGTAGCTGAACTGGAGCCAAAATTTCTTGCTGGTTCAACAATAAGCAGAGCAACCCTCCATAATTTTGATGAAATAGAAAGAAAAGATATAAGAGTTGGTGATATAGTTATAATTGAAAAAGGTGGCGACGTAATACCAAAAGTTGTTGAAGTTGTGCTGAATGAAAGACCAGCAGGTAGTAGAAAAACCAAACCCCCTGAATATTGTCCAACTTGCAGTTCGAAATTATTTAAACCGGAAGGTGAAGTTGCTTATTATTGTGAAAACAGTGAATGCCCTGATCAGGTAAAGGGAAGAATTGAACACTTTGCTTCACGCGGTGCAATGGATATTGAAGGTCTTGGTGAATCACTAATTGATTTATTTGTTGAGAAGGGATTTATAAAAACATATTCGGACATTTATAAACTTAAAAAGCTGAAGAATGAATTAGTAGGTATGGAAAGATTCGGTGAAAAGAGCGCAAATAACTTGATGAATTCAATCGAAAAAAGTAAGCAAAAACCCTTCGACAAAGTTTTATTTGCACTTGGAATAAGGTATGTGGGTTCAGGTGCGGCTAGAAAACTCGCAACTCACTTTAAATCAATTGATGCCCTATTGCAAGCTTCTGAAGAGGATATTACTGCAGTTTACGAGATTGGTGAAAGCATAAGTAAAAGTGTTGTTAAATTTTTGAATGATAACCACAATAAAAAAATTATTGATGAATTGAAAAAGGCAGGTTTAAAGTTTAGTTTTGCTGATGTCAAAACCCCAATTGTTACAGATAATTTTTTCAAGGGCAAAACCTTCGTACTTACAGGTACATTATCTTTCTTTAATCGTGAAGAAGCGGGTGAAAAAATTATTATTTTTGGTGGAAATGTTACATCCAGTGTTAGTAAAAAAACCGACTATGTTCTTGCTGGTGAAAATGCAGGATCAAAATTGGAAAAAGCTATTAAGCTCGGGATTAAAATAATCGATGAAAAAGAATTTCAGAAGCAAATTAGTAAAGCAGAAAAATAATGATTGATGCTTTAAAAGAAAGAGCCGCACGTTTTATCATAAGGAAAAAAATTCCCGAAACTGAATTTAGCCAGAGAAATTTTTCTTCAATTCTCGGTAAAACATATTCGTTTCTGGTTCTCATGCCGGCGAGTGAATCTGAATTCAGATTCGTATTTCCTATACTTGAATATCTTAGAGAGCAAAGGAAAAATATTGTTGTAATGACTTATGATTTCAGAGTAAGTCTTTTGCAGCCATATTTTAAAACAAATTCAATTGAGCACGGCTTAAAAGACGAAACAAAACTTAAACTTCCATCAAAAAAACTTGTTGATAAAATATCGAATATGCGGTTTGATGTAATAATTGATACTAACAGGGAAGAAAATCTTTTTTATGGCTATATAGCAAAATCATTGAATACTATTGTTAAGATAGGATTTGCGCGCTCTGATTCCGATAGTTATTTTAACTTTCAGGTTATAAACAAACAAAACGATCCGGAAACTTCCTACAAAAATTTATTGGATTCTTTAAAAATGTTTCAAGGATTATAAAATGAATTTTGAAGTAAAGAAAGAAAGCAACATTACTATTTTTAAATTAAACGAGGCCCGGCTTGATACAAATATTTCCGGTTTGTTAAAGGGTGAGTTTACAATGCTGCTGAAAGTTGAAGGTGCGAATAAGTTCATTCTTGATCTTTCAAAGGTTGAAAGCTGTGACAGTTCGGGTTTGAGCGCTATTCTTGTTGCAAACAGAATTCTTAACTCTACAAATGGACAAATGAGAATTGCAGCTCCGTCGGAAAAAGTATATTCATTAATTAAAATTACACAACTGGATAGGGTATTGCCGGTTTGTGCAACTGTAGAAGAAGCTTTCAATGACTTGAAAAAATATGATTAGAATTCCGAAGGTTTTTTGACACTCTCCATTAATTTTTCTTGCCAGGTACATAAAAGAGTAAACAATTAATCAGAAAAGAAAAATTTTGCGACCACTTACTGCGGATTAGGATTGCATAGTTCGTTTAAATAATTCTCAGCCTCAAGATGTCCTAGACCAAATGCTTTTTTTAAATCTGAACACCCGCCCTCAGTATCACCTTGTTTATGACGGAGTAGTCCTCTTTCAAAATAAGCTAATTCATATGCAGGACGCTTCTGGATTGCAAGTGCAAAGTTTTTAATTGCCTCTTCAACTTTATCCTTTCCTTTAAGGCAAACACCTAGGTCAAAATATGCTTCAGGCGAATTACTTTCATGATTTATATAACCCTTAAAGTTGAGGATTGCATTATCGATGTCATTCTTATAGTAGTAAGCAAGTGCACGATAATATAAAGCGTTTGGTTCTTTCATTTTTAAATTTATTGCTTCGGAAAAATCACTTATCGCACTTTCGTAATTCTTTAGCCTGAGTTTGGTCAGTCCCCTGAGATAAAAACCTGTTGGGTCTTTTGGATTTGATTCGGTTGCGAGGCTGAATTCTTCAAGAGCAACCTTGTAATCTTCGCTTATGAAATTATTTACTCCGTTTCTGATTGAAAGCTGCACTTTACTGTTTTCCAGATCAATATGAGTAGAGAACCTGGATACTTCCGGCTGTGATTGTTTGGAAGGAAATAGTGGTTTAGATTTTGGTTCGGCAGGTTCTGAAAATTCTACTTCTGCTATCGGGACATCCTCTGTCTTTTCCTTTGGTTTTACTTCTTCTTTCACTTCTTTTTCAACCATTTTTTCTAATTCAGTCCGTTCTTTTAAAGACAGTTTTGGCGAAAATTCTTTATTGCCTCTTTTAAGCCAAATCAGTAAACCGAAGATAAGAAGTATTGTCCCTATAATAATATATATATATAACATATCAACTTCCAGCTGTTGATGAATAGTTATAAAAAGTATTGATCTAATCCGCTAAGACAAATTTAGATAAAAATCTATATTTTTTCATATATAATTGATTAATAATTTGTCTGCATTGTATGAGTTCGCTTAATTTTGGAGCTAATTTACCTCCTGTCATTAACCTTTGAACTTTTATTTATGAATGAAGAATCACTGAAAAATATTAAGCACATATTCACTGATATAGATGGAACGCTGTTAAACGATAATGGTGAACCAGGTATAGAGAGCAAAAAGCTACTATTAGAATTGATGCAACAGAAAGTAGTTGTTTCACTTGTAACAGGAAGAGTACATTCAGCTGTAACCGAGCTGGTAAAAGAACTTTCGATTAACGGCTATGTAATATCACTTGACGGAGCCTTGATCAGAAATAATATTGATGAAAAGATTCTCCACAAATCTAATCTCAGGACTCATCATATTAAGAAAGCAATTAAATTAGCTGAAGAAAATTTAATTAATATTGTTTTATGCCATGATTCTGTTATTTATTATACCGAAAATAATTCAGTTATACCTTCTTTGTTGAGCAAATATGGTGCAACATACAATTTGGTTGATTCTTATAGTAATTATATTGAGGGGACATTGGAAGTTGTATGTTCAAGTGATATAAAGGATTCAATTAAAATGATGGAGGAAAAATTCAACTTTCCTTATTCATTGGGATGTAGCACTTCGTATTTTCGAAGTAAAAAAAATGAAAATATTTTTTATCTTGAGATTAGAAAGATAGGGAGTTCAAAAGGTAAAGCTGTCAACAGAGTATTAAGACATACATCAGTTAAGACCGGGCAAACAGCAGTAATCGGCGATTGGTATAATGATATTTCTATGTTCCGGACAAAAGCTGTTAAAGTTGCAGTTGCCAACGCGATCCCGGAACTGCTCAGGTTAGCGGATATTGTTACGATAAAATCAAATAATGAAGATGGTGTCGCAGAATTTTTTGAAATGGTTTTAAAATCGAAGAGGAATTGAAATGGATAATACTAAATCAAAAGAAAAAGGTAAAGGTTTGTTTACAAAGTTTATTATGGGTTTTGTAACCATAGTTTTAATTGTATTTATGTTTCCAAGAGGTGAATCAATTGAATTCGAAGTCTCGGAAGGTTCAATATGGCTGTATGATGATTTAATAGCTCCATTCAGTTTTCCAATAATTAAAAGTGAGGAAGTTTATAACTCAGAAGTTGAGGCCGCTAAAAAAAATGTATATCCTGTTTTTATAGATGAAAGTGAAAATAAAAATAAAAGCACCGAATCGTTAACTAACTATAATTCATATTTAGTTGACGTCCTCGATAAGAGCATTGATTCAGAATCTACCTCAATTGTAAATCCAACTTTTTTAACAACACCTTCTTTTTTAACTCTGCAAAATATTAGAATCCAGGAGAGGAACCTGATTAAAACAGGACCATCATTAAAGAACATTTTTACCTTTGCTGCAGCTGGGCTCAGGATGGTTTACTCTGATCAAATACTGAGTGTTGAATCTGAAGTTAAGATGAGAGATACGGTAGCTGTAAGGAAGGGAAACTTTGATTCAATAGAACCAATCAAAAAACACACCTACTTTGATGAGGCAAAAAATCAGATTGTTGATTGGGCAAACAAATCGCAATTTTCAGAAGAAGTTAAAACAGCACTATCAGAATACGCTTTTCATTTTTTATTGCCGACTTTAGTCTATAGTACAGATCTAACTGATGAAGAAATAAAACAAGCAGAAAGCAATGTTTCCAGATATACAGGAATTGTAAACGAAAACGAAAGGATAATAGCAAAGCATGACAGGATAACAAAAGACGTTAAATTAAAAATTGAATCTTATAAAGAAGCAAAGGGAGCATTAATTGGCAAAGGCGCACTAATACTTCAAGCGGTTGGTAAATTCTTTCATATTGGATTAATCTTGTCCCTGCTTGTGACATATTTATTTCTGTTTAGAAAAGCAATTTTTTATAATAACCAAAAGCTACTGATGTTTGTTATTATAATATTGTTTGTTTCGTTCGTTACGTTTATGATTAACCAGGTTGTTGTCCAGGCTCCATTACAGTTTTTAATATTTATTCCTGCTGCGTCAATGTTATTGACTATAATGTTCGATTCCAGAATAGGATTTTACTCGACCGTGATAATAACGCTTATTGCTGGTGCATTAAGAGGGAATGACTATACTTTTATGGCAATGAATTTAATTGCAGGCGGGATAGCTGTTTACTCTGTTCGTGATATTAAAAATCGCTCTCAGATTTTCAGATCTTTCCTGTTTATACTTATTGGTTATCTTCTGTCAATCTTTGCATTTGGGTTTGAAAGATTTGCCCCCTTGAATAATCTTTTGGTTGAATCAGCATTTGCGACAACTAATGCACTAATAAGTCCGGTACTTACTTACGGATTATTAATATTCTTTGAAAGAATTTTTAAGGTAACAACGGACTTAACTTTACTGGAGCTTTCGAATTTTGACAGACCACTCTTACGTGAGCTTGCACGTAAAGCTCCCGGCACTTTCAACCATTCAATGACTATGGGAACAATGGCGGAAGCCGCTGCTGAAAAGATTGGAGCAAATCCGCTTTTGGCAAGAATTGGTGCATATTATCACGACGTTGGCAAAACAATATCACCTCAAAATTTTGTTGAGAATCAATTAAACAATCAAAATGTTCATGAAAATCTAACTCCGGAAGAAAGTGTTAGTATGATTGTGCAGCATGTGAAGGAGGGAATTGAGCTTGCTAAGGAACACAAACTTCCACAGGAAGTAATTGATTTTATTCCAATGCATCATGGAAGAATGGCTATGTCTTTCTTCTATGAAAGAGCAAAGAAACTTTATGGTGATGAAAAAGTTAACATTGATGATTTCAGATACCCCGGACCAAAACCAAATACCAAGGAAACTGCGATTATTATGCTTGCTGATGGTTGTGAATCTGCCGTAAGATCAATCGATAATCCTGACCAGACTAAAGTTGAAAACCTTATTGAAAGCATATTTAAATCCCGGATTGGTGATAAACAGCTTGATGAGTCTCCTATTAATTTTAAAGACATTAAAATTATGAAGGAAGAATTTCTTAACATTCTTCTGGGTCAGCATCACAAACGAATAAAATATCCAAAGCAGGAAGAAGCCGAACAAGGTATTCAAACAGAAAACAAATAATGGATATTTTTATTCGGGAATATCTTGCTACACTTAAGCTGGAAAGAAACCTTTCAGAAAATACAATTAGTTCCTACAAAAATGATTTGAACTCGCTTCTTGGATTTTTAAAAGATGCAGGGATTAATGATCCATCACATATCACTTCAAAAAAGTTGAATGACTTCTTTGGGCTGCTATCAAAAATTGGTTTAAGCAGCAGATCTGCCGCAAGATATTATTCCTCTTTAAAGGGATTTTTCGGTTATCTTCTTTCAAATGGATACATTGAAATTAATCCGATGGAAAAAATATCAGCACCAAAAGTAACCAAGGGATTACCAAATGTCTTAAACATAAACGAAATTGAAGGTATACTTTCGCGGCCGGATACGAATAAAAAACTTGGGTTGCGCGACAAAGCTTTGCTTGAAACATTTTATGCTTGTGGGCTTCGTGTATCTGAATTAATTAATCTTAAAATATCTGATCTTTTTCTTGGTGAAGAAATGATAAGAGTTTTTGGCAAAGGTTCAAAAGAAAGATTTGTTCCGATAGGCTCTTCAGCAATAAACTGGATTGAAGAATATCTGAAAAATAGCAGACCTTTGATTGAAAAGCGAGCAAAAAGTCAACACGTTTTGTTTCTAAATAGCAGAGGGACAAAACTTTCACGAATGGGTGTTTGGAAAATTGTCGACAAGTACGCAAAGATGGCTGGTATAAAAAAGGAAGTACATCCGCACACATTCAGACATTCATTTGCTACGCATTTGCTCGAAGGTGGTGCTGATCTCCGCGCTGTTCAGGAGATGCTTGGTCATGTTGATATCTCAACAACACAAATTTACACTCATATTGACAGAGATTATATCAAGCAAGTTCACAGGGATTACCATCCGCGAGGTTGAATTTATTATCTTTATAATAATAATTATGAAAATTGGTCTTTATAACTAATGAATTCGATCTCTATTAAAATAATATCGTTTATTTTTTTCGTCTTGTTCCTCGCATCATGTGATAATACAGAACAGGATCAAAAAAAATCTGATAATGATAAAATTACAGATACAACCCTACCAAAGGAAAAAAATAATTTTCTCTTTCTTACAGAATGGTTTGACAAAGTTGGTGTTTACAAATACGATCTCACAAAAAAGAAATATTCTCCTGTTTGGTGGCATCCAAGAGAAAATGTTGTTATGCTTATATATAAACCAGGTAATCTGCCTTCCTATTTTTTTACATCAGACAAAATCGGAACGAGGGGAGGCTTTCCTTCTTTCAGCAGGTTAAAGATTTTTATTATATCAAATGACCTTTCTGAAACAAAGCAGATCGATGAGATTGGCGACGGAATTCAATTTACGGCAGTATGGAATGATGATAACAATCTTGAAGTAATCTACACGCAGGTTGATTTAGTTATGGCTTCTTATGTGAATGAATACACAAGATTGTATGATCATTATGGCAAGTTGATTGACAGCAGTATTAGAACATTTGATATTCAAAATAACGGATTTCCGGAACTAGTCTCGGCAAGAAATTCAACTGTTTCTCCTTCGGGAAAATTTGGTGTATCAATTAGGAGTGATTCGGTATTTTTCAAAACTACTACATCGGATAGTCTGAAGCTTATTTCAGTATTGAATCACAACTTAAATAAGCTTAAATGGAGCGAGGATGAAAATTATATTTTTATTTCAACTTTAGATGCTAATGACGAGAAGGTCAATACAAAAAATCCCGAAACATCCCAATTATTGATTTATTCAGTCATAGCAGATTCGCTTATTGGCTCATTCGGTGGAGCAGGAATAAAAAACTTTTTTCCTTTAAATGATTTACTGATTTTTGACGATGGATTTGCTATTAATTCTGTAATAAACATCTTTGATCTTAAAGAGAAAAAAATTGTCGATATAGTAAATACAAAAAGAGGATGCGGTCTTGTTGTCATTCCGCAAATGTAGAAAAGCAAAATGAGCACTTATAAAAGAATTTTAGAATATGTATTACCGTACTGGAAACGATTGATTCTTATTTTCATTCTTTCGGTTCTTTACGCTGTGATGAATGGTATTTCAATTTATCTTGTAATTCCTCTGCTGGACACTCTTTTTCAGGAAGGAAAGGGAAATCAGCAAACAGCAACGACCCAACAGATTGAACAAACATCTTCTTTTCTGCCGGGCTTTGTAAATGATTTTAAAGATTCAGTTGTTAATTGGTTCAATAGTTTTGTTTATACCGGAGATAAGATTGAAATACTGCTCAAGATCTGTTTAATAATTTTTTTTGTATTCTTTCTTAAAAATATTTTTATGTATTTGCAGTCAAACATGATGTCATATGTAGAATATGCTTCGATGAACGATTTAAGGGATGCCGCTTATAAACATCTTCACAAACTTCCTATCGGATACTTTAAAAAAGAAAAAGTTGGTAATCTTATATCCCGCTTTACGAATGATGTAAATAGAATCCAGGACAGCATTTCGGCAACATTCAGCAATCTGATAAAAGAACCTTTAACAATTTTAGTTTTTCTGATTATCGCTGTGAGCATAAGCTGGCAGTTAACTCTTTTTTCTTTGATAATCCTGCCACTTTCAATGCTGGCAATTTTATGGATTGGGCTAAAAGTAAGAAGACAAAGTTCTGTCGTGCAGAAAAAACTTGCAGATATCACGAGCGTGCTTCAGGAAACTATTTCAGGAGTAAAAGTAGTAAAAGCTTTTGGAATGGAAGATTATGAGAATAAAAAATTTTTTAAAGAAACAAGAAGTTTCCTTAAAGCTATTGTTCGGATAGTCAAAATCAGGAACGCAACATCTCCGCTGACTGAAATGATCAGCATTCTTGTCGGTGCAATTATTATTTATTATGGAGGCACACTTGTTCTGCAAAATTCTACATTAACCGCAAGTCTTTTTATGGGCTTTCTTCTTGCCATCCTTCAAATGATGAAACCAATTAAAGAATTAAGTACTGTTAATACAAAAATTCAGGAAGCAAGCGCTGCCGCGGATAGGATTTTTGAAATACTTGATACTATCCCAGACATTGTTGATTCAGATGGATCAAAAACACTTGGCAGCTTCACTGAAATGATATGGTTTAATAATGTTAGTTTTAAGTATGAAGATTCTGAAAGTTGGGTTCTAGAAAAAATAAATTTTGAAGTGAGTAAAGGCGATATTATTGCACTGGTCGGACCAAGTGGTGGAGGAAAGTCAACACTTGTTGACCTGCTACCGAGATTTTATGATCCAACACGTGGAAGTATTTTAATTGACGGAGAAGATTTGCGTAACTATACAATTGATTCTCTACGAAGCAAAATGGGAATTGTTACTCAGGAAACTTTTCTGTTTAATACTTCAATCAGCGAAAATATTGCATACGGACTTAGCAATTATCCTGAAGAAAAAATAATTGAAGCTGCAAAAACGGCTAACGCTCATGAGTTTATTATTCAGACTCCAGATAGTTATAATACTATTATCGGAGAAAGGGGGATTAAACTTTCCGGTGGGCAGAGACAGCGTCTTACCATCGCCCGTGCAATTCTAAAAAATCCTGATATTATGATCTTTGATGAAGCAACTTCCGCCCTTGATAATGAATCAGAAATTTTAGTTCAGGAAGCAATCGAAAGGATGATGAAGAACAGAACAACTTTTGTAATTGCTCACCGTCTAAGTACTATTAGAAATGCTTCAAGAATTTTTGTACTTGATAATGGGCGGATTGTTCAATCAGGGACGCATCAGGAATTAATGTCTGTAGAAGACGGACTGTATAAAAAACTGTATGAGATGCAGTTCAGAGATTAACGCATGAAGGAAAAACAAAAAGCTATAACCAGATCAATAGATTTACTCATCTTTGTATTCTTCATAATTTTTCTTCTCTCCCTTGGTAATTCAATTTTTGTAAATCAGATTGGTTATTTCGGGGCACTTTTTTTTATATTGTTAAAAATTCTTGTCACAAAGCAGAATCAATTTAGCAAAACAGGTTTGGAGTTAGCTTTTGCACTCTACATTTTGGCTGAAATATTATCACTTATCTTTTCAGAATATCCCGCGGAAGCATTTAATCATCTGGTAAAAAGAGTTGCCGTTATCCCAATATTTTATACAACAGTAGTGGCTACGGATAGTTTGAAAACTGGAAAAAGATATTTTAGTGTTTATTTGATTGGAATGCTGGGAACAATACTGGTTTACTTATTCTTTTCAGCAAAACAGTATGTAAATGATCTTTACAGCACTATGCAATCCGGGCCATCACTATTTCAGTTTCCTATTACAACAAGTGAGATAATCAGCTTTACAGTTCTTTTTTTATTCGCATTTCTTGTAAACGAAAAAACTTCAAAGCGAATTAAGATTTATACTTTTCTCGGCTTCATGGTCTCTTTGTTGGCACTAATCTCCACGTATAAAAGAACCGGTTGGATTGGAACTGCATTTGGGATTGTTTTGATTCTGATAATAACAAAACGGTGGAAAACTTTAGCAGTTGCAGTCCTTATTGTTGGTGCTGTTTTTATTATGGACAAAAATAAAAGTGAGGTCATTGTTTTTGATGTCAGTAACAATACTTTGGAAGAAAAATATTCTTTTGAGACTGAAGGTCGTGCTTCTAATTTTACTTCTTTAGATAGTATGTATGTAGTTGCAGATTTTGAAAACGGGTTGTCATTATACTCTAGTGATAAGCTTGTAAAAAATGTCATTTTATCAGATCCCGTAGAATCATTTAATCAAGTAAACGATAGTATATTTTTAGCATCTCTTTATGACACAAGATTATTATTTCTAAAACGAAACGGATTTAATTTCACCAAAGTAAATGAACTAGTTTCTCCGGGAGACATGACCGAGTTTAAATTTTTAAATAAGATGCTTTATGTGCGTGATTCAGACAGTGGTTTAACTGTTTTTAAAAATCCATTTGTGAATGATGATCATATAACATATCCTGAGTTAAATTTTGCGGAGAATTTTTTTGCTGATTCAACATTTATTTACCTCGGGGGGAATGACAAGCTTCAGATTCGCAAATTAAAAAATTTCCTGCCTGATAATGAAATAGTTAGTGAACTTTCAGATCCAATAAAATTACTGAATGCTGGAAACGGCAGAATAATAATTAGCAGGGATAAAAGAATTGAACTACTGGATGATAATTTTAATCTTCTTGACTCAATTTATATTGACTCAAATGTAAAAAATTTATCTGAAGACGGGGAGAATTTGTATTTGATATCTGATGAGAATAAAATCATTAATATCCAATACTCCCGGAATGATTCACTCAAAATAACAGCCATCTATGATCTTGGATTCGATCCAAGCGCTTTTTACGCAGATGACAGCAGGATTTATACAGGCGTCGTTAAGCGAAGCAGGCTGCTCAGCATATTCGATCCATATCTTCAAACAAACTTTGTGAGGTTCGCATTGTGGCGGGCGGGTTGGGAAATTTTTAAAGATCATCCCCTGTTTGGCGTTGGAGATGTGGACCTTGCGAAATATTATCTGAAATATAAAAGACCGGTTGATAAAGAAGTTCACGGTCATCTGCACAACAATTATATTCATTTTTTAGCAACCCTTGGACTGTTTGGTTTTCTTGTTCTTATGTACCTGTTTTTTAAATTATTTCAAATAATGACAAAGTATTTTAAGGAAAGTAAAAAGGAACAATTTATTAATTCTTATTTCCTTGGTGCAATTGCAGGTTTAGCCTGCACGCTGGTTTCAGGATTGACAGAGCTCAACTTCTGGGATCAGGAAATTGCGACACTTATTTACTTTACTGCAGGATTAAGTGTTGCTCTTTATAATCACAAGAAAGAACATTTTTTAGAAGTGAAAGAGGAACATTAATCATTCTGAACATTTATTTTAGATTGTTGAAAACGAAAATTTTTTAGTATTCATTTAAATCACATCAAATGCAAAACAACAATAAAAAAGAAACTTTAAAACAAATAAAAAAAATATCATCGTCGTTCAACTCAAAGTCTAAAGAGTTAGCAATAATACTTGCTGCGGGACATGGTAAACGAATAAAATCACAGCGTTCAAAAATGCTGCATACTATTTGGGGCGTTCCGACGGTTGAACGTGTACAAAATGTTTGTGCCTCAGCGGTGAGGGGAATTAATTCAATAATTGTAGTAGGGATAAAAGCGCTCGATGTTTTGGATGTGCTGGGTAAAAGAACAAATACATCGTATGCATACCAGGAAGAACAGAATGGAACAGGTCACGCTGTTCAGGTTGCTCTGAAAAATGTGAAAAGTTTTCCCAAAGATGGAATCGTATATGTACTTCCGGGAGATATGGGACTTATCGATGAAGATACACTTTGCGAGTTTAGGAAAAGTTTTATTGAATCTCAGGCTGATATGATTGTGCTTACGGGAATTTTCAAAAGCGCTGCAAAAGATAATAACTATGGAAGAATTCTGCGCGCTGCAACCAACGATCCTGATGATTTATTTGGGCAGCAGGATTACGGAAAGGTTATTGAAATTCTTGAACATAAAGATATTCTTGCTCTTCCTGATGGAAAACCGTATCAGGCTAACTACAAAGGCAGAAAATATGTCTTCACAAAGAATGAACTTATAAACAATAACGAATACAATTCCGGTGTTTTTGCATTCCGTTATGAAAAGCTACAGGAACTGATAGGTAAGCTTAAAAGCAACAATGTTCAGAATGAAATTTATCTCACTGACCTGATCTCATTATTCAATGAAAAGAATTATTCTGTTGCAGCCATCAGTCCTGAAAAAGATTACGTGGTAATGGGCTTTAACAATAAATCAGTGCTTAAAGAAATGGAAGCCATTGCACGAAAAAATGTTTATGAAAAGCTGAAAGATATTATTGAAATTGAAGATCCCGATGATTTCTTTATCCACGAGAATGTGGTCGAAGAAATTCTGAAGATGGATAAGAAGCATACTGTGCTCGATATTAATATCAGCCGCGGTGTTTATATTGGAAAAGATGTTAAGTTAAATCTTAATCTTAGTTTTGGTAAAAATGTTTTTGTTGACGGCAAAGTTGTGTTCGGTAAAAATGTTTCTGTAAGTCAGAATGTACATCTGTCCTGTTATCCCGGACAGACTCTTAAAATCGGGAACGATGTGCAAATTCTCTGGGGAGATATTATTAAAGGCAACATTGTTATCGGCGACGGTTCGCGGATTGAATCCAGCGTCAATATGACAGGAAGCGATGAATTCCCTTTGAGGATAGGAAAAAATGTTTTAATAAAAGGAACCTCATACATTTTCGGATCTAAGATCGCAGATAATCTTTTTATTGAGCACAGCATAATCGTTAAAAAGAAAGTGAAAGCCATAAAAGATAAAAAAGGAAAGATAATACCGATAAGATATTTTATGCCGGAGAGTGAGGGGGAGAAAGCTTTAAGTGATATTTAGGAACGAATAAAAATAAAACAAGCAATCTATTATAATGATTGATACAGAAAAACTTGACGAATACTGTAAAAATTTGTTTAAAGAAATAGTTCATCGGTATCCCGATTGGCATGAATTAGCTGAGAATAAAGAACCAGATTCTGAATTTGGTTTCACTATTACAATTATTAGTCCCATAAAGGATACTCCGCCGATAGAAATTTGGAGCGGTGGTGATCCCGAAGATCTGGGAATAGGGTTTGGTTTTGATTTTCTTGAATCATATGATATGTCGCAACTAAAAAATCCAAATATATTTTATCCGAATATTGATGATGTTTCTGATGCAATAGATGATGTTGTAAAAAAAAATTATGTCTGAAGAACTAGTATCGGCCAAATGGAAAACCAGAAAAAAAAGATTTTTCCTCAGCCCTTGGAATAAAGGAATTATCACTATAGAGAAATACGAAAAATTAAAAGATACCTGTGAATTTATGCGTTCTGTTTCCTGGAAAGGTAAGTATAACTTGAATTTTAATAAATAATTAAAAAAATCTATTCCCAAGTGGCAAATATTGAATTTATAAAAAAAGCTCTTCAATCGAAGAGCTTTTCATTTGTAAAATATTTTTTTAGCAGTTACTTGGTTTCGGTTTTAGCTGACTGCAAACTGTTCAAATGTTTAGTCAGTTGAGACTTCTTCCTCGAAGCATTATTCTTCTTAATTAAACCTTTTGTAGTTCCTTTATCAAGCACGCTGACTGCTTCTTTGTAAAGTTTTTCTGCTTCATCTTTGTTTGCAGTAGCCAGGACTTTCTTTATGCTTGATTTTATTCGTGAAGTACCCTGCTGGTTAATTACTCTTTTCCTTGCAATGGTTCGTATTCTTTTCTTTGCCGATTTATGAGTTGCCATTAAATGTAAATCCTTCTTTTTTAACTATTTATAACTTCTTTTTATCAAAATTTGAGTGCCAAATATAGGCTTTATGGGGTTTGAAATCAACTTGAGCAGGGGTAACTTTTGATGCCTAATTTGAGACAATTTTTGTGTCACCCTGAACTTGTTTCAGGGTCTTTTTAATTTCATTTACAACTTTAAGATCCCGAAATAAATTCGGGATGACGAAGCATGCTGAAAATCAACGAAATATATCACTCAATCCAGGGAGAAGGAACAAGTTCCGGAAAGCCGTGTGTTTTTGTGCGGCTGACTTTCTGCAATCTTCGCTGCACTTATTGCGATACCGAGTATACTTTTTATGTAGGAAAAGATATGTCAGTCCGGCAGGTAATTGATGAAGTAGAAAAATACAGTTGCAAACTTATTGAGGTAACAGGTGGTGAGCCACTCGTTCAAATGGATGAATGTCTTGAACTTATGAAACGACTTTGTGATCTCGGTTATGAAGTTATGATTGAAACCGGCGGAAGTCTTTCAATAAAAGATATTGATCAGCGTGTAAAAATAATTATGGATTTAAAATGTCCCTCGAGCGGAATGGAAAAGAAAAATTTTTATGAAAATATTAAGTATTTAAAACCTACTGATGAACTGAAATTTGTTCTCGGCAATCGTGAGGATTATGATTGGACATTAGAGCAAATCAGGAAATATCAATTACAGGGAAAGTGTGAAATACTTATTTCAGTTGTATTCGGCAAACTAGAGCCTGTCGAGCTTGTGAATTGGATATTAGAAGATAAGCTTGATGTGAGATACCAGCTTCAAATGCATAAATACATCTGGCATCCGGAAACAAAAGGAGTGTAATGAAAATAGGAAAAGAATTCAGATGGGAAATGGGACACAGGCTGCCGGAACATTTCGGACATTGTAAAAACATTCACGGACATTCATACAAAATGCTTGTTGAGTTTGACGGTGAGCTCAACAAAGATGAAATGGTTATTGATTATTACGACGTGGAAAAAATTATTAATCCTGTATTGGAAAAACTTGATCATGCATTTATGGTTAACAAAGATGACAAAATAATTTTAGAATTCTTACAAAAGATGAATTCAAAAAAAGTTATTGTTGATTTTCAGTCGACAGCAGAAAATATTTGTCTTTATCTTCTAAATGAAATTAAAAAAACCTCCTTACCTGAAAATGTGAACGAGATCAAAGTAAGAGTTTACGAAACATCTCATGATTATGCTGAAGAATCACTGAAGTTAAGATGAAAAAAAAGTCAGGCAGAAAACAATTCCGAAGTCCGAAGCCGAAAATTCCAAATTCTTTTAAAAACTTTTCACGGTTCAAAATATTTATTGAATACGATGGAACACGCTATTCAGGATGGCAAAAGCAGGAGAATGCAAGGACCATTCAGGGAATGATCATAAAAGCTGCTAAAGAAATCTTTGGTGATAGCTTTATCGATCTGCAGGGTTCAGGAAGAACTGACAGCGGTGTTCATGCTGTTTGTCAGGTTGCGCATATAGATGTAAAAACTGTTCTAGCCCCCGAAATAATTAGAATGAAGCTTAATGATCTTCTGCCTTATGACATCAATATCCTTGAGATAAGAAAAACTTCGTCAATCTTTCATGCAAGACATTATGCAAATTCCCGCAGCTATATTTATCAAATCTCAAAAAGGAGGACAGCATTCGGTAAAAATTATGTTTGGTGGGTCAAAGATAAACTTGATTTCAAAAAAATGGAATCAGCTTCAAAATTATTCACAGGTATGCACGACTTTTCATCTTTTTCAGATGACGATCCCGAGGAGAAATCAACAAAAGTTTTAATTGATCATATTAAGATTAAAGAAGAGGGGGATTTAATTTTAATAAGAATATGCGGTTCACATTTTATATGGAAAATGGTACGCAGAATTGTCGGCGTCTTAGTTGAAGTTGGAAGAGGGAAAAAATCAGAAGGCGATATAATCAATTATCTAAAAAACAAGTCTGCTGCAACGGCAAAGTTTACAGCACCGCCATCCGGATTATTCCTGGAAAAGGTTTTTTATGAAGAGGACAAGTTATTAAAAGAACTAGCTTCAATTTTTAGAATTTGAAATTATTTAACCATCTTTTCCAATCTTAATATTTCATCTCGCAGAGACGCGGCTTTTTCAAACTCAAGATCTTTTGCGGCATTTCTCATTTGTTCTCTAAGCTGATCAATCAGGTCTTCTTTTTGTTCTTTATTCATATACTTTAAAACCGGTTCAGCAACTTTGGCAAACCCATAGTCAGCTTTCTCTTCTTTTTTTCTAACATCTGCAATTGAAGTTGATGCAAGTATTTCTTCCATACTTTTATAGATTGTTGCGGGCACAATATTATGCTGCTCGTTATACTTTTTCTGTAGCTTTCTTCTACGGTTTGTTTCCAGAATCGTTTTCTGCATCGATTGAGTAATTACATCTGCATACATAATGACTTTACCGTTTACGTTTCTTGCCGTTCTTCCAGCAACCTGCATAAGTGATCTTGCACTTCTGAGAAATCCTTCTTTATCAGCATCAATTATT
>Ga0209536_100002570_pt1 | contig 29590 bp, 22 predicted proteins | sample DeeMarSeWOR28_12_FD_187461 | JGI IMG/M metagenome (GOLD analysis project Ga0209536, IMG submission 187461) | Marine sediment microbial communities from White Oak River estuary, North Carolina - WOR-2-8_12 (SPAdes) (version 2) | ecosystem: Environmental > Aquatic > Marine > Intertidal zone >...
TCACCCGCAATGTCCCTTCCTCGTGATGCGGGGCAGCGTGCCCCTGGTCCGGCGTACGCCGTCGCGCTGCCCGCAAACGGAGCTTCGCTTAACGTGTCCGCGCGACCCGCCTACCTTGTTCGGATTCTCCGATGCACCCACGATCGCTACCGATCGGGGATCCAGCGCCGCGCGCAATGTTTGCCTCGGTGTAGTCTTCACCCGCAATGTCCCTTCCTCGTGATGCGGGGCAGCGTGCCCCTGGTCCGGCGTACGCCGTCGCGCCGCCCGCAAACGGAGCGTCGCCGGTCCGTTCCATCGATACGGTGTCCGTGCGCCCGCATCAGGTCTCCGGCTTGCCGAACCGGGGAATCAGCCTGCCGCCGAATTCGATAAACCGTGCCCGGACCCGGTCGCCGATGGCAAGCAATGGATCACCATGAGCCATCATTCGAAATCCCTCGTCAGTGTCTACCATGACGATCAGATATGGCGCGTGCGGGTGCAGTTCGTCCGATGGGGCCCTGTACACCATGCTCATGGCGTACACACGGCCATTGCCCGAAGCCGTGCACATACGCGGATCACTGGCGCCGCAGTTCGGGCAAAACTCGCGGCGGAAGTACCATATGTGCTCGCAGGCACCGCAACACTGATACGCGATCGCCCTGCAACCATCGACCCAGCCAGTGTTTTGCCGATCTGTCGCCATCGTTTTTTCCTAGCCGGCTTCGAGCACCATTGACACGTGGGATGACAGTACGCCGCCATCGCCGTGCAACAGGGCCAGTCGGGGCGTACCGGCTTGTCTTTCACCTGCCCGCCCTGTCAGTTGCAAATGGGCCTCGGCCAGATGCGCCATCGCCCCGCCAACGCCGCAGTGGCCGTATGAGAGCAGTCCGCCGTGGGTGTTCAGAGGCAATTTGCCGCCGCGCGAAAAATAGCCGGAACAAGCCAGTTCTCCAGACTGCCCGCGCGGGGCCAGGCCAATTTCCTCCAGCAGGATAGCCAGCGTAATGGTGAAACTGTCGTAGATCGCCAGATAGTCGATGTCCTCCAGCTGCACATCTGCCGCTTGCAGCGCACCGGTACTGGAGATCCCCGCGCCGAATTCGCTGAGGGTCGGCGCAGCCGATACGTGCTGATGCGTGTGGGCCTGTGCGGCCCCGCGGATGCGGACCCGATGCTCGTTGAGCGGGTCGCGCGAGATCACGAACGCTGCCCCCCCGTCCGATACCGGGCAACAGTCGAGAAGTTTCAGGGGCGACGCGATCGGCCGGGACGATAGCACGGCATCCACGTCGATCCCGGTCCGGAACTGCGCTCCCGGGTGCGCCTGCGCATGGGAGCGCATCAACACGGCAAGATGGGCAAGATCGCGCTCGTCCAGTCCGTACCGATACATGTAACGGGACGCGACCAGCCCATAGTAAGCCGGTATCGTCGCACCGAGGGGAACTTCATAGTCAACGTGTCCGACCTGCGCAAGTGTCTGGATCGCACTATCGCGGCTCTGGCCGGTGAGGCGATTCTCGCCGGCAACGACGAGAACGTTGCGGGCGGCGCGCGACTCGATGACCAGATGCGCGGCCATCGCCATTGCAAAACCGGTTGCTCCTCCGAGCTGGATCGCGTGCGCATAGGACGGGCGTATGCCGAAATGCTCCGCAAACAAGGTAGACAGCATCAGGTGCGGCATCGTCATCGAGTAACCGCAGATCAACCCGTCGACATCGCTGCGCTCGAGGCCGGCGTCCGCGAGCGCCAAGCCGGCTGCATCGCTCATCAGGTCGAGCGTGGAACGGCCTGGATGTTTGCCGTAACGAGTCAGGCCGACGCCGGAAATCCAGCTCATGGCTCACGATCCGCGGCGGTATCGATCACTTTGCAGATAGCGGCCGCTCGTCAGTGAGTGTCCGCGGCGCCCGTAGCCGGGACGCGTGGGTCGGCAATCTGTCTCGCTTCACGCTGCAGCGCGGCAACCAGCACTTCCTCGCGTGCTGCGAGCCGGTCGCTCAACGCGGCAATGGACAGGGCCGCGAACGGTCGGCCGTCCAGCCCGATGATGGGAACCCCGACCGCCCCCATGCGTTCAACCACGCGGTTGAGAACAATCGTGTACCCGCGCAAGCGCGCCGCCTCGATGTCCTTGCGAATCGACTGGATGGAAAAATCAGGGTATGCGGCCAGTCTGGGCGCGACCTCCTCTAACAGCACCTGTAACTCGTCATCCGGCAACCAGGCAAAAACCGCCAGCGCCCCGGCGCCGACTCCGAGTGGCCGGCGAGAACCGACGTCCAGGTAAGCGGCGCGGATGGGAAAGGCTCCCGTTTCGCGGTCAATGCACACCGACTCGGAACCCTGGCGAACCGAGAGCAATACCGTATCTTCGGAAGACGCCGCGAGACGAACCATCGATGCCCGCGCCCGTGCCCGCAGATCATCGCGGGTTCGGGCGGCACTTGCCAACACCAGCGACTGGTCGCCGAGACGATAGGTCTTGCTGCGTTCGTCGCGCTCGACGAAGCCTTCGCGAGTCAGCACTTCGAGAATGCGCAACGTTGTCACCTTGTTCAGCGTCGCCTTGACGGAAATTTCAGTCAAGCGCGCGCGCCCGGCATCGGCCAGCACACCAAGGATGCGGCAGGCTTTCTGCACCGAAGACAAAGGCGATTCGCGACCGGACATTCAGAATCTCCGTTCGCCCGGGCGGCCCCGCGTCGCAAGGCACAGGTGGCGATACACCCCTTGCATAGACCGGGTTGCGGAATAAACCTTCATCGCCACGACCATCTCAAACCGTGGCAACCGGAGTGGACGGCGATCCAACCGCACCGCGCAAGCGCAATGGCGGCGCGGTGAGCAGGAAACGGTAGCGCTTGTTCGCCGCCAGCCAGTTTGCCAGTTCGGTCAGATACCAGAGCTCGCCCAGATTCACGCCGAGCTTGAACAGGCAATGCTCATGCAGGGGCAAAGTTGCACAACTGCCGGTACAAGGCCCTGGCGGCAAGGCCTCGACGGCATAGTTATCGGCAATCAGCGCCGCCAGTCCCGAATCGGTGATCCAGTTGAGCAGTTTCGCGTCGCGTCCGTCGAGAGCAGCGCACGAATCATTCAGCACCTGCGCATTCGGCTGTCCTTTCATGTCCAGCAGCATTTGCGAAAACCCGGTATGCAAGCAGACCATGTCGCCTGTTTCGACCACGATCGCCTGCTTGTCGAGAATCCGCATCAATTGCTCATAGCCCACCAACTGGCGGGCACCCCCGAATTCCGCGTGCAGGTCGATCATGACACCGCGGCCCTGCACGCACTTCACCGCCATGTTCTCGACTCCGAGCGCGTGCACCGCAGTCGTGGTCTTTGCCGGCACAGTGCCGATCGCGCCGGCATCATCCGGACTGCTCGGCCCGATGATCTCCTTGCCGCCCCTGAAACCGTTGTAGAACACCGGTTCCGGCGCACCATCGTCATCGGCATCGAATAGCTGGCCGACATGCGCCAGCGAGTCCCACTGGGTCGAATACTGCAGGTGCAGGATTACTGCGTCATCGTTTATGACGTCGGTCGCGTTCGGATCATCGCGCGCGACGACGTAGTTCATGTTGGGCTTGCCATTTCGCAATGTCGGGCGCAGTACCGGCGGAAAGCGGCGCGGATTGAGTACGTTGCCTCCGGGGATATCCAACGGCAAGCTCAGACAGAAAGCGATTCCCTCGCGCACTTCTGCAACGCCTTGCCTGACTTTCTCCGGCGTCAACAGGTTCAGGCGACCGAGTTGATCGTTTTCTCCGAAGTCGCCCCAGGTCGAACCCTTCGGCCGCCTTTTCCAACGCGACGAAGCCGCCATCTGCCTTCCCCCTGCAAAATCCCAGTTGTCAGTCCATTGGTTGCCGTTTCCGGCGAACACGCTGACCGATCCTGGTTCGGCGACAAGCGCCGGCACCAATGGATTCGGGAAGTTTGTCTCAATCGCGAATAGACGGGCACGCCCAAACGCACCGGTCAACGGCTGCGTTGCCCGGCATACTCACTTCCCGTTGTTCTCAGGGGTCCGTTTACCGCAACCGTGATTCCACTGCTTGCAGGTTGCGGATGCGGCCAGGGCGGTCTACGCCGCCCTTGGCCGCAAACATGGGTTCCTCCCCCTCTTTGTCCGCCGGCGCTGCCCGCGTACAGACTTGATCATTGTTTCTCGCTGTACACTTGTCAAGAAGCCGATTTTGTCTTCCGGAATGCAAAAGAACGATTTACCGAAGGAAAACAGCGTGATGCACATAGCTTGCAAACATGTGTTTTGCAGTGCGAAACGGCGCGGCGAACGAAGCAGCGAGGACGAATGACGCTGCGCATCGGAGCCGGCTCCGCGTGGTGGGGCGACCGTATTTCGCCGGCTGCACTTAACGCAGAGAAAGGCGATCTGGACTATCTGTGCTTCGAGACGATGGCGGAAGCCACTGTCTCGGCGGCTCAGGTACGCAAACGCCGCGACCCGTCGTTTCCCGGTTACGACACATGGCTCGATGACCGCATGCGTGCCGTGTTGCCGGCTTGCCTCAAGCGCGGCACGAAAATCGTTACCAACCAGGGCTGGATCAACCCCGATGGCGCTGCGCAACGCATCGTTCACTGGCTGCGCGAATTCGGTGCGCGCGGTGTCAAGGTCGCCTCCATCAACGGCGGCCTGATCACCGACCGGGTGCTCGAATTGACCGACACCATCCTCGAAAACGGGCAACCAACCTCCACCTTGGCACCCAGCCTGGTATCGGCCGAGGTTTATCTGGGCGCCGAACCCATCGTCGAAGCGCTCAGGCAAGGCGCGCACATCGTCGTATCAGGGCGCGTCGCCGACCCGTCGATATTCATGGCGCCGATGATGTACGAATTCGGCTGGGATGCGCTCGACCATGTCCGCCTCGGGCGCGGCAACGGCCTGGGACACCTGATCGAATGCGGTGCACAGGTAACCGGGGGTTACTTCGCCGATCCCGGTTTCAAGGACGTGCCGAGGCCCTGGGACCTGGCCTTTCCCATCCTCGAGGTCGAGGCCGACGGCTCGGCAGTCCTCACCAAGGTCGAGGGCACCGGCGGCATTGTCAACCTGATGACGGTAAAGGAACAGATGTTCTATGAAGTACACGATCCGGCCAACTACCTGACGCCGGACGTGGTCGTCGACTTCACCACCGCACACCTCGAGCAGATCGGACCGGACCGCGTGCGCGTGAGCAATATCTCCGGAAAGCCGCGCACGCCAACGTTGAAGGTATCCATCGGCTGCACTGAAGGCTACATTGGCGAGGACATGTTCTTCTATGCCGGTCCCGGGGCGCTGCGAAGGGCAAAACTGGCAAGGCAGATTCTCGAGGAACGCTTCAAACTGGTAGGTCTGGACGCCGAAGAACTGCGCATCGACTTCCTCGGACTAAACGCCATACACGGGGCGATGACACCGCCGGACGCGGCTGAGCCATACGAAATCGCCGTACGGGTTGCCGCCAGAACCACGACTCGGGAAGAAGCCAACAAGGTCGGTCGCGAAGTCGACGGCATGGCGGTATCCGGGGTCGGCATGACAGGAAAACGCGTCCCGCACCAGGACCGCACCCGCGAGATCATCGGTGTCTGGTCGTCTCTGGTGGCACGCGACAGGATCGTCCCGAGCATCACCATGATCGAAAGCTGAGCGCTCGCCGGCCGAAGCAATTGATACGGAGCACGACATGAAAATCAGACTCGAACGCGCCGCCCACTGCCGCTCGGGTGACAAGGGCAATACTTCCAACATTTCGGTCATCGCCTACTCACCCGAGCTTTATCCCTTCCTCAAGGAACAAGTGACCGCCGAGCGTTTCCGGCAGTTCTACACCGGCGTCGTGTCAGGGAAAGTCACGCGATACGAAGTCGATGGCCTGCACTCGCTGAACTTTGTCGCAGAGGGCGCGCTTGGCGGCGGCGTTTCCCGCTCGCTTTGCCTGGACAACTATGGCAAGTCGCTTTCATCGCGCATCCTGGCCTTCGAACTCGACATTCCCGATCAACTGACATCGCTGCTCAAGGGCAACGACTGATCCGCCACGTCCCGGCGCCAATGTCCTGCCCGGGCGGGCAGCCAGGAATACAATCGGGGCGCGCATGTGCGTGTATCGTAGCGCCGAACAGCCTGTAAATACGACATCCGAAACGGGTAGATTCCAGATGCCTTCCAGCAAGACAAAGAACTCCACAATAGCGACGAATCAGGCGCTGCCGTTCAGCTCCGCCAGGAAACTGGCCTCGCTGATCAGGCGCCGCAAAATCGGTTGCCTCGAACTGCTGGACCTCTACCTCGAACGCGTCGCCCGCTTCAACCCGCATCTGAACGCGGTTGTCGTTCTCGATGCAGAGCGGGCGCGCGCGCGCGCAAAAAAAGCCGATCGCGCCGCCGCCCGCGATGACTGGTGGGGGCCGTTGCACGGCGTGCCGATGACGGTCAAGGAATCGTTCGATGTCGAAGGACTGCCGACGAACTGGGGGCACGAGCGCTTCAGGAGCAATGTCGCGCAACAGCATGCCCTGTCGGTCAACCGGCTACTGGGTGCCGGCGCGACCCTGTTCGGCAAGACAAATGTCCCGGTCGGTCTCGCCGACTGGCAGACGTTCAACCCGGTTTACGGCACGACCAATAATCCATGGGATGTTTCAAGAGTGCCTGGCGGTTCGTCCGGCGGCGCAGCGGCAGCGCTCGCCGCAGGCTTGACCGGGCTTGAACTGGGCAGCGACATTGGCGCATCGATTCGCAACCCTGCCCACTATTGCGGAGTATATGGTCACAAACCGACATTCGACCTTTGTCCGATACACGGCCACAACCTTCCCCCTTCCAAAGGAACGAAGGACATGGCGGTCATCGGCCCGCTGGCGCGCAGTGCCGGCGACCTCGAACTCGCGCTCGGCATCATCGGCCAGCCCGACGAGGCGGCCGCCCGCGGTATTCGCGTCGCATTGGCGAAACCGCAAAAAGACGTTCGCAGACTGCGTATCGCGGTGCTGACGAATGCGCCCACCGCGCCAGTCGACGACAGTGTGCAGGCGGCCGTCCTGGCGGCAGCACAATGTTTTGCCAGGGCAGGCGCGACCGTGTCCGACCGGGCACTGCCCGGTTTCGACCTGCACGACGCGCACCGCACGTACATCCACCTGCTACGCGGCGCCACATCCAGCGCCGTGTCCGATGAAGATTACGAGGCACTGCGCCGGCGCGCGCCCGGCGTGCGCGACGACGACGATTCCTACGAGAGCTGGATGATTCGCGCAACGACGATGAGCCATCGCGATTGGCATACGTGGCATGAGCGACGGGAGACCATGCGTCACGCCTGGGTGCATTTCTTCCGCGACTGGGATCTGCTGCTATGCCCGACGGCGGCAAGCGCCGCGTTCGAGCACAACCAGAAGGGCGCGCGCTGGGAGCGGATGATTCCCGTCAACGGCAAGCCTCAACCGACAACGACCCAGCTTTTCTGGGCCGGGTTGTCAGGGATGGCCTATCTTCCCGCGACGGTGGCGCCGGTGGCGTTCTCCGATGAACGCTTGCCGATCGGCGTACAGATCATCGGCCCGCACTACGGCGATCTGCAATGCATCGCCGCAGCAGGATTTCTTGAACGCGAATTGCAGCCATTCATCGCACCCGATGAATTTGTTTGACCTGCGCAGGAGACCAACATCCATGAAACAGCTGATATCAGGTATTGCCGCCGTAGTACTCATCTGCTGCAGCCTCCTCGCACAGGGCCAGGACGACTCGTCCGACAACGCTTTCTACAACGGGGTGAAGGCATACCGCGCCTATCAGTATGACGAGGCGGCGCAGTGGTTTTTGCAAGCGGCTGAAGAAGGTGACGCCGAAGCCCAGTTCCTGCTCGGACGCATGCACTACGACGGCAACAGCCTCAGCATCGACAATGTGACGGCTTATATGTGGTTCGATATTGCCGCCGAAAACGGCTTGCCGGTGGGAATGCGCTATCGCGACGGAATCGCCAAACGCATGAGCGACGATGAGGTCAGGTTAGCGAGACAACGCGCCGAGGCGTGGCGAAGCGCGCATCCTCCTGAACCACGTTGATTCGCCGGCGGCCAGGCCGCTCTGCGGCGCGGCTGCAGTCGCGTTGACACCGTTGCCCGAACACGGTGGACCGGACGCGGTTGCGGGTTTCGCGACATTGCGGCGCGGGTTGTGATAGCGTTTCCACCCATGGTCAGCACAACCTCACATGAAACAATCATCCGCGGCGCCAGCATCGTCGACGGCAACGGGGGTGAGCCGTATGGCGCCGACGTCGCCATCGACGCCGGGCGCATCACCGAGATCGGCAAGATCACCGGCCCTGCCCGGCACATCGTTGACGGCAGCGGCCTGTCGTTGATGCCCGGCATCGTCGATGTCCACACCCATTACGACGCGCAACTGACGTGGGACCGGACGATGTCGCCGTCCCCGGCGCTTGGCGTCACCACCGCCGTCATCGGCAACTGCGGATTTGGCATTGCGCCCTGCCCGCAGGACCAGCGCGAAACCATGTTGAAGAATCTCTCCGTAGTCGAAGGCATGAATCTCGATGCCTTGCTCACGGGCACTCGCTGGGAATTCGAATCGTTTTCGGAGTATCTCGACCAGGTTCGCCGCATCGGGCCTTACGCGAATGTTGCGACGCTGGCCGGCCACTCGACAATCCGCACTGCCGTAATGGGAGAAGAAGCTTCATCCCGCGCCGAGCCAACAGCGGAGGAACTGACGAGGATGCAGGCAATGGTGCGGGACGCACTGAATGCCGGTGCGATCGGTTTCGCCTCTTCGTTTTCGCCAAATCATGCCGGTTATGGCGGGCGGCCGATGCCCTCGACCATCGCGACCGACACGGAGTTGCGCGCGCTGTTGCAGCCACTGGCCGATGCCGGCAAGGGCATGTTCGTCATGGCAACCGGTTCACGTGCCACCACCGACTACATGGAGTCACTGGCGGCCGACACCGGCCGGCCGGTGTTCATCGTCACTGTGCTGGCGATGCACAACGACGCAGACCCGGCCGCCGCGCAAGCCTATTATCAACGCTGTGCCGATGCACGAAGCCGCGGCCATGAGGTCTATATCCACGCCAACCCGCATCCGCTGTCGTTCGACTTTACCCTGCGCAACCCCTACCTGTTGTTTTCGCACGACGCCTTCGACCGCATCAAGGCGGCGAGGCCGGAAGAACTACCGGCAATTTATGCCGACCCGGCGTTTCGCGACCGGTTCCGGCAAAACCTCGCCGACCCGAAGCCGGGGATTCTGTTCTACGGTGACTGGTCGAAAATCGAACTGGACGAGCAACCGGTCTCCGAACTCGCAAGGCAAGCCGGACGTGACCCGCTCGACTGGTTTTTCGACCAGCCCCTGGATACCCAATTCATCGCCAAACTGTTTCAAAATGACGACGCAGGCGTTGCACCACTGCTCAAACACCCCAATGGCGTGCTCGCATTGTCCGATGCGGGCGCCCACCTGATTTTTCTCTGCGATGCCGGCTTTGGACTGCACTTTCTGAATCACTGGGTCAGGGAAAGCAACACCTTTACCCTCGCTGAGGGTGTGCGGCGCCTGACCTCCGATGCGGCCGACAAGTACCGCATTCCCGGGCGCGGCCGTATCGTGCCCGGCGCGTGGGCAGACATGATGTTGTTTGACCCGAACACGGTCGGCGTATCCGCGTTGCAGCGCCGCGACGACTTGCCTGGCGGTGGCTCACGAATGGTTCGCCAGGCGCAAGGGGTGCATGGTGTGTGGGTCAATGGCCAGCAGGTTCACGATGGCAAGGACTACCTGCCGCTTGATTCCGGACCGGGACACGTACTGACCGAGTTCTATTCCTAGGCGGGTAATGCGGGCACACTGACCGCGTCACCAAGCCGGATCTCGCCGCCGTCGAGTACGCGACAAACAATACCGCCATGACCGCGCATGGCGTTATAGCCTCCCGGACCCAACACTTCTTCCATCCGCGAACACGGGGCGCAGGGGCCGGCGCCTTCGAGTAGAACGCTGCCGACAGAAAATCGGCGCTGTCGCAAAGCGAGCAGGTTGATACCCGACACGACGATGTTGCGTCGAACCGACTCGGCTGCCACTTCGGTGATTCCCAGTAATTGCGCAACCACTTCCAGGTGTTCCGCCTGTATCAGCGTAACCTGGCGCTTTCCGTTCGTTCTCGTTGCATAGTGATCACCGGACAGCCCGAGGCCGGCAACTGCCTCGACACTCTCACGCGATATCAGCGGTGCACGACGCTCGGGCCGGATACCGATCCATTCGACCCTTCCCCGGTGGGGAAACGTCGCCACCAATTTTTCCAGGTCGCTGCCGGGATTCACCTCCAACACCTTCTGTCGCCGTTCGGACGGCAAACCGCGCGGCGCTTCCTGACGCAAAGTCCCGGTAACGCGAAGACTCCCGGAATCTGCACGGTCAACGAATCGTCACGCGCCATTATCGCGATCCAATCTGGCCGGGCTCGCCGTGCCCTGAAATTGCACCACGTGCCGAAGCATTTCATGTCTGCTATTGTGCCTCGCCAGACAATGCGAATCCACCGTGCAGACACGACCCGCTCGCGGTACGTACTGACACACTGAGGGATGAACATGATTTATCCGGATATTCTCGTACTCCTTGCAGACCCGCGACTGCCTGATCGCTCCAAACCCGGCGGTCGCTTCACGGCCGATGACTTCGATCAGGTGAAACGGCTGAGCGCGGCGCTAACCGAATTGACCGACCGCAGCTTCACCTACATTGACGATCATCGCGAGCTATACACCACGCTGCGCGACGCCGCGCCCCGATTCGTTCTGAATTTCTGCGATACCGGCCTGGGCAATGATGCAAGACGCGAGTTGCACGTGCCGGCCATGCTTGAAATGCTCGGCCTCGCCTATAGCGGCTCGGGCCCGGTAGCACTCGGCCTGTGCTATGACAAGGCGCTGGTGCGCGCGGTCGCGATGGCTCATCGGGTGCCGGTGCCTGACGAAGTGTTTCTGCGCCCCGGCGATGCGCTGCCCGATTTCAGTTATCCCGCCTTCATCAAACCCAATCGCGGCGACGGCAGTGTCGGCATCACCGAAGCGGCGATCGTCTCCGACGCAAAGGCTGCAAGGAAGCGGATCGACGCATTGCGCGAGGAACTTCCCGGTTGCGATGTCCTGCTGCAGGAGTATCTGAGTGGTACGGAGTACGGCTTCGGCCTTATCGGCAACGTGAGCACCGGGTTCACCGCCCTGCCGATGCTGGAAGTCAATTACGACAAGCTCGACCCGAAGTTGCCCCGGTTGCTCAGTTACGCCTCAAAAGTGGATCCGCAATCGCCGTACTGGAACGACATCGGCTTCCGTTCGGCGTCTCTGGATAGCGCCGCGCAGCAACAGGTGCTTGATTGGTGCGCATCGTTGTACGACCGCCTGCAACTGCGCGACTACGCGCGTTTCGATTTCCGCGCCGATCGCAATGGAAGACTCAAACTCATGGAAATCAATCCCAACCCGGCCTGGTGCTGGGACGGCAAGCTGGTGCATATGGGCAAACTCGCCGGACTGTCCCACAGCGATGTCTTGCGCCTCATCATTGAAGCGGCCGAACAACGCATTGCCGTCTCCGGCAACTAAAGGCAATCGCGCGGAACAGACTCGTCCCACTCCCGCGCAAAGACTTCCTCGTCGCCTTCGCGCGCACTGAGTCTCGCCCGCAGCCGGAATTGGCTGGCATCGGCCGTCAGTTCCGTATTGACCCGCACCCGGATCAGCCACTTTCCACGCCGCATCATCAACCGCTCGGTAATTTCGGCGCGCGCACTCAGGGGATCGCTCTCGCCGATTGAAAACTTCCGTTCGACGGTGTGCCCGAGATCCATGTTGATGGCATCGATGTGCATGACGGCTCCCGTCTCCAGATCACCGCCCGCACTGAACAAGCGGTACACCGTATCGTGGGTGGTGAGATCGCGCTCGTAACTTCGCGTGAATTCCTGCGGTGTCAGTGCAGACTGCTGGCTCGACGCCGGCGCCGCCTCGGCGGGGCTGAATGGCGCCAGCGCATCGTCGAGTTGATGCGGCGCGCGCAGCGGCAGTTCGAGGCGGCTGGCGCCACATTCGACTGACAATGTCACAGGCGTCGGCGCCGGCCACACGAGCGGCCAGTAACTGCTCGACAGTGCCAGGCGCAATTGATGGCCAGCCGGAAACCGGTGCGCTATGGCATTCAGTTGCATCGTCACGTCAACGGCTTCACCGGGCTTGAGTGGCTGCGGGTGCTCATGACTCACACGGTGCGAAAGATTGAGCACGCCATAGGTCACAAGGCTGGATGTGCCGTCCGGCGCAACATCGTTGAGCCGCACCGCAATCAAGGCCTGGGGCGCATTCGCCGACAAGTGGAGAATGACGCGCGGCGCGCCGAGGATTTCGATGTCGCCCGCGAGAGCGGGGCTATCAAAAATCAGCGAGCGCCCGTCATCTGCGCGCTGATCCATCGGTGCCTCGCCTTCGGCACCGAACCCGCACCAGTCGCCACCGGCACTGCCGGTCGTCTGCGGCGACCGGATGCCCAGCCACCCGGTCTCGCCCTGGGTTTCCCGCAATGCCGACGCCGCATCGAGATACCAGTTGCCGGTCGCGATGCGCGATGACGGCCACGTCGCCTCCGCGACCCAGCGCCCGCTGCGCTCATGATGTAACGGCTGCGGGCGCACACTCTCCTGCATCCACGCGCGCAGCATCGGTTCGGCCATGATTCCGGTGTCGATGCCTTTCAGCCATTGGTCCCACCAGCGCAGCGCCTCCTGAAGGTAACCGATCCTCGGGCCCGGAAGGGCATTGTGCGGAAATGCATGCGCCCACGGACCGATCAATCCCTTGCGCGGGCAGGACAGCCCCGACAGCAACCGGCCCACGGCATTCGAATAACCGTCTGCCCAGCCGCTGATTGCATAGACCGGGCAGGCGATACGGCTGAAATCTTCGCATACCGAACCCTGTTTCCAGTAGTCGTCGCGGCGTTGATGGCCGAGCCACACAGCCGGGAAGGGCCGATCATGACGCAAGCGCTCCAGCCACATATCACGCCAACGCGGCCCGACGATCTCGGGGTCCGGTGGCAGCGCATTGAGCCCAAACAAGACCGTGCCCCAGATCTGGTTCTCGTTGAGCAGGCAACCGCCCATGTAGTGGGCGTCGTCGGCATAGCGGTCGTCGGCGGCACACAGGGAGATGATGGCCTTCAGCGCGGGCGGCCTGCGGGCGGCGACCTGCAGGCAGTTGAATCCGCCCCAGGATATCCCCGTCATGCCGACATTGCCGTTACACCACGTTTGTGATGCAAGCCACGCGATAACCTCAACGGCATCGGCCTGTTCCTGCGAGTGATATTCATCGATCAGGATGCCATCGGAATCCCCCGAGCCGCGCAGGTCGACGCGCACCGCGGCATAACCATGTCCGGCAAGATAGTGGTGCATCGGCTCATCGCGCGCACGCATGAAATCGCGCTTGCGGTAAGGGATGTACTCGAGGATTGCCGGTACCGGATGCTTCTCCGCATCGTTCGGCAGCCAGATACGGGCGGCGAGACTGCATCCGTCGGCAAGTGGAATGAACGCGTTCTCGATCTCGCGTACCGCGTTGGGAAGATCACTGCGCTCGCGGTAGCTCATCCCCGCGGCCTCACGTTGCCGATTTGCGCCACGCCCCGAGGTTCTGCGCCGACCAGAACGACAAGGCAAGATCCTCCCGCGCCTTCAGGCCGGATTCGAGATCGTCACAGTTGATCACCGCCAGTCGAAAGCCTCCGGGGGGCATGGCGTGCAATTCGGGAGCGAGATCTTCGTGGAAAGTGATCTGCACGCTGCGAATGCCCGGCCGCTCGCGCAAACTGTCAACAAAACCTTCCGGCGGCATGGCGTATTGAATCCCGTGCCCGCCAAACAATACGACGCTGTAGCCAATGTGGCGGTCGTCGTCGGCATATCGCCAGCGACGCCTGGCATACAGGTCCACAATCGCTTCCAGCCAGCCCTTGCCATACAGGTCCGGCCACTGGTCGGCGAAACGCAGGTGAACTTCGATAATGCGCCCGCCAATGGTTTCGATATTCACCGCGCCGCTGTAGCCACGCAAGTGGCGACGAAACCAGTCGCCGCAGTAACGTTCGAGTTCCGGCCGCTCCGCGTCATCAACCGTCCAGTAGTCGAACAGGCCTTCACCGAGCGCTGTGCCAACCGTATGCCGCCACCATTGCGCCTCGCCGCCGAGCAACACGGCGTCGGTACTGACATGCTCGCCGCTCATCATCTCCATCCACATGTGCCCGGCAGCGTGATGAAATTCGAGCTCATCTGCGCTTTCGATTACGCGCCCGCCAACCCCCATGCCGTGCAGGTTGTAAATCGGCTTGCTGAAGACGGGAAAACTTTTCGGCGGAACGCCGTGTGGCGCGCCAGCTACGCCCTGGGTGTCGCAAACGAGCAATTTGTTGTAGATCCAGCGATGCTCCGGATAGAACTCGTAGGCATGTTCGTCGTCGGTCGGGATAAACACGTCATCGGGGCAGGCGACGTTCTCGAAATACTGCTTGCGCCAGGGGTCTCGTTCAATGATGGGCAATGTTGGACTCCGTGTGAATGCGAAGTGGATCTGTATTGTTTGTTGCCGGAATATCAACATCAATGGCCGGACCACTGACTACCCCGGTTCGGGACAACGCATCGGAACGACACCGATGCCGTCCGGCCCGGTCCCTATTGGAACGAGCGGCGAGAACCATCTCCGCCCTCCCCGCATGATCCTAACGCGAATGCATCCTGCTCGTCAGGCACCGATATCATTGCCAGGGCCCGGGGCGTTTGCCCTGCCGGGCCCGACACGCAGCCCGCACCCGAAATGGCCACAGAAGTTGGCGGTGAATTGAAGAACCGGGTGCCCGACGCACTTCGGGCATTAATATTGCACGTGTCGACGCCAGCGCATACGGCCGTTGTGTAGCCGAACACGCCTCCCGAACCTGGCGGCGGGCACCCTGGCGACTCTCCGACCCGCCATACCCGGAACCTGACCCACGCAAGTCAATGCTCATCAAAGTCAACACGAGTGATCTGAAGATCGGCATGTTCATCAGTGAGCTCGATCGCCCCTGGCTGGATACACCGTTCCTGATTCAGGGCTTTCTGATCGAAGACATTGCTGATATTGCGCGCCTGCGTCTGTATTGCCAATACGTCTACGCCGACACGAGGCGCTCGGCAGCGGGCGTACTGCCACGTACCCCGCCCCGCAAGACCGATGGTGCCAACAAGATCGACGACCCGCTAAGCAACACCGGCCGCTTCATGCGGATGGTTCACAGCGATGAGAACGCGATGGCAAGCGCGCCGAAACAGGGCTCGCACCGGATTGATCAAAGTGGCACCGGGCAGGACAACGAACGTTCGTTCAGCAGCCTGGGCAGGCAGTTATTCGGCCGCCTGTTCGGCCGCCACAGCCGCACTGTCCTGTTACCTGCGCCGACGCGGCATGAATTCATTCCTGCGACAGCGCACCTTGTGGCGCACCCGGAAACCAGCACCGTCGAGGAAGAGTTCTCGAATGCGCTCGAGGCGTTCGACGGTGCGAAATACGCCATGGGCAGAATGGCTGCCGACCTCCTTGCCGGCAAGGTCATCGAATTGGACGCCGTGCAGAAATCCATCGATGGAATTGTCGACAGCATGTTGCGCAATCCCGATGCATTGATGTGGGTCGCCATGACGAAACAGCAGGACGCGGCCCTGTATGGCCACGGGATACGGGTAGCCGTATACCTTGTCGCGCTCGGCCGGCACCTCGCCCTCGACAGGGATCACCTCGCGCGACTGGGAATGGTGGGCGCCTTGCTGGACATCGGCAAAACGACGCTCCCACTTTCCGTACTGACCAAACCCGGCCAGCTCACGGATGAAGAATTCGAACTCGTAAAGAATCACGTCAACAAAAGTCTGGAATTTATTGAAAGCGCCGCGAAGCTGCACCCGGACATCATGAAGGGAATCGCCCAGCACCATGAGCGTGAAGACGGAAGCGGTTACCCGAAAGGCCTCAAAGGCGATGAAATCGGATTGTTCGGGCGCATGGCGGCAATCGTTGACTCCTTCGTGGCCCTCACGAACGAGCGAACATATGCCAGGCCATTGCCACCATACGACGCCCTGCGAAAACTCACGGAATGGAGCCGGACCCTGTTTCACGGGCCTCTGACCGAACAGCTGATTCAGGCAATCGGCGTGTTCCCTGTCGGTTCAATTGTGGAACTGTCGACCAATGAGGTTGCCGTGGTAATTCGACAGAACCGGGCTCAGCGCCTGAAACCGCATGTGCTCGTTGTGCGCGGCCCCTATAAGAAGTCTCTGCCCGAGCCGGTGTATATCGACCTTCTCGAAGAAAAGCCCGCCGCCGGCGCCATGACGCCGCTGCATATCGCCAGGGGCCTGCCGGCCGGCACCTACGGCATCGATGGGCGTGATCTGAAGATGGCCTGACCGGCAGGTTCTCTACCTGCCGGCGGAAACAACAAACCTTCGAAACATCCCCCTGCGTCGCCTGGCCTGACGCCAGTATTCAAGAGGTCAAGGCCAGCGACCACAAGGCCTCAATAGCCAACGACCTCCGGCAGTGGATTACCAATGGATGCCGAAGGCGGCTTGGCGCCGACAAAGGCCGATAACGTACTGGCAATATCGTATGGCGTGACGGGGCGGCTGACGGTTTGCGCCTTGAGCCCGGCGCCTGCAAACAGCACCGGCACGTAGGTATCGTAATTCCACGGCGAGCCATGGGTCGATGCCACGACCAGGCCGTCAAAGTCGTTGATGAACACATAGGGCTCGAACACCACAAAGATGTCGCCGGAGCGCTTGCGGTGAAAATTACGCAGCACGGAACGCGTCAATAGCGTATCCGCCACCGCAGCCGTGCGCAGCGCGGTGCTGGACACCGCGTATGCCACGCCATCGAACTTCTCCAACTCCGCGGCGACCGCTTTTTCCACGTCGGCCTGATTCAGATTCTTCTCGCGAATGACTTTCTGGTTGAGGTAAACGTAAGGCTGAAAGTACGCCTCTATCAGTTCCTCGCCGATGCCGAACTGTTTCTTCAGTGCGGCAATAGCGGGCGCCTTGTCCAGCGCCTTGGTGTCGAAGTAACGTGCGTTACCGATACCCAGTTCGTGCAAATGCCCGGGCACTTCAGGCTGGCCGTGATCGGCCGACAACACCACCAACGTATTCTGGAGCCCGACTATGCGGTCGACGAAATTCAGCAGTTTCGCCAACGTACGATCCAGATGCGCGATGTTGTCTTCTGATTCGAGGCTGGACGCGCCGAACAAATGCCCGACATAGTCCGTTGAGGAGAAACTCACGGCAAGGTAATCGGGCACGGCATCCTGACCCAGTCGTTCTGCTTCCAGCAATGTCTTGGCAAAATCGAGCGTCAGTTCATCACCGGCCGGACCCAGCGTCAGGCGGGTGGTGAGGTATTTGTCACCGGCACTGCCATAAGCGTGGGGAAAAGTTCGTCCATACCCCGGGAAATCAGTTTCATATTCCCGATCATCAGCGTTTCCGAACAGGTAGGTCGATTGCGGGTGCAACAGCTGCCAGGATCTTCCCGCATACGCCAGGGCCGGCTTGCGGGCATTCCATGCATTCACCCAGTCCGGATACTTCTTGTAGTAATAGGTGCTGGTAACGAATTCGCCGCTGGCTTTGGAAAACCAGAAAGCCTTGCCCGCGCGTCCCGCCAACGACACCGCGCCCCGGTCCTTGACCGACACTGCGAATATCTTCGAGTTGCCGTTGAAATGAACCGCCAGCTCGTCACTGAAGGTGGAGGAAAGAATCACCGCCGGCGAACGCCCTTCCACTTTTGCTGCTTTCTGGGTCGGATCAATTTCCGCGCTTTGGTCTACATCTGCACCAGCCGTAAGCAAGCGGTAGCGCGCATCCTCGATGTTGTAGACGAGACGGCCTTGCTCGCGGTCGTACCAGACGTTGCCCACCATGCCGTGCGCGGCGGGAACCGTACCGGTTGCCAGCGAGACGTGACCAACGATCGTTTCCGTATTGGCGTGCTGGTAATGAGCGTTGGTGTATTCGATGCCTTCGTTCCACAGCCTTCGGAATCCGCCATCACCCAATACATGCGCGTAGCGATGCGGCAGATCCGCTCGCAGCGCATCAACCGTGATTTGCAGTATCAATCGTGGCGGCTGCTTGGCTTGCGCTTCAGAAACCGACGCCAACAGGGCGCAGGTTACTGTCAACATCAGGATCGCAAAATCGGAAGTCTTCATTGGATTCATTCCCGGCTTGAAAATAGCTTGAAGTCCGAAAAACCGTAAAGCAAATAAAAAGGGCGCACCGGAAACAGTGCGCCCTGCGAACCTGCTCTGCCTTAATGCGATGCCGGTTCGCTCATCATCTCCATGACTTTATCGAGCGAGAAGCTTGCAGCTTTCATGCGCGGCGGATATTCGCGGAACGTCTGAAGGAAATTCCCGACATACGCTTGCGCAGGGACCAGCAGGAACGCTCGGTCAAGCATCCAGTCGTAATAGGTGTTCGACGTAATGCTCGCCCTTTCGTACGGATCTCTCCGCAGGTTCTCGATCAGCGGCACGCGCAACGGAACAAACGGTTCCATCCAGACACGGAATGTTCCTTCGGCTTTCTGCTCCATGAAGATCATCTTCCAGTCCTGGTAACGCAACGCCGTCAGATCACCGTCGTCGGAAAAGTAGAAAATTTCCTTGCGCGGGCTTGGTACCTCATCCGGATTCTTCAGATGCTCGGTGAGGTCGTAGCCGTCAAGGTGGACCTTGTACTCGCGCGACAGCGCTCTGGACTTGTAGCCATCCAGAAGATCTTCCTTGATGTCTTTCTTGCCGGCGGCAGCCGCAAAGGTCGGCAACCAGTCCATGTGGTGCACGATGCCGTTGCTGACCGAACCGGGCTGGATGACGCCCGGCCAGCGAACGGCAGCGGGTACGCGCCAGCCGCCTTCCCAGTTGGTGTTCTTCTCGCCGCGGAACGGCGTTGCCGCCGCATCCGGCCAGGTGTTGTAGTGCGGGCCGTTGTCGGTCGAATAATGAACGATGGTGTTGTCGGCGATCTTCAATTCGTCGAGCAACTTGAGGAACTTGCCGATGTGCATGTCGTGTTCGACCATGCCGTCGGAGTACTCGTCCTGCCCACTGATGCCGCGCAATTCCGGTTTGACATGGGTGCGAAAGTGCATCCGCGTGCCGCTCCACCACACGAACCATGGCTTGCCGGCTTTGACCTGCTCACGGATAAAGGCAATCGCGCGGTCGGAGGTTTCGTCATCGACCGTCTCCATGCGTTTTTTGGTCAGCGGCCCAGTGTCCTCAATCTTCTGCTTGCCCCCCGGCAGCGCCCATGAGTGAATCACGCCACGCGGCCCGAATTTCTTCTTCAGTTCCGGATTCTTGAAATAGTCCTCGTTTTCCGGCTCTTCTTCGGCATTCAGGTGATAAAGATTGCCGAAGAACTCATCGAATCCATGGTTGGTCGGCAGGTGTTCATCGCGATCGCCGAGGTGATTCTTGCCGAACTGACCGGTTGCGTATCCCTGGTCCTTCAGGATGACCGCAATCGTGGGGTCGAGCGTCGTGATCCCCTCTTTGGCGCCGGGCAGGCCAACTTTCGACAGGCCGCTGCGAAACACGCTCTGGCCGAGAATAAAGCTCGACCGCCCTGCCGTACAGGACTGCTCACCGTAGTAATCGGTGAACAACATGCCCTCATGAGCGATGCGATCAATATTGGGGGTTTTGTACCCCATCAAGCCCCTGGTATAGGCACTGATATTGGACTGACCAATATCATCACCCCAGACGACCAGTATGTTCGGCCGCTGCTGCGCCGCAGCCGTGCCAACTCCGGCCACGCTTGTCGCTACAAGCATCAACCAGAACAGACGGATAAATTTTTGCATGCTTTCTCCTTGATTTAAATCGAATAGCCAAGCCGCGGGCCGAATTCTCCCACGAAATGCTAATCCAGCGGCACTTCGTAGGTAATTCGTCCGAGGCCCGAAAAACCGGTGCGAGCCAACAATGCGTACAGGGGATGTCCAACCAGCGTGATCATCGAAAGCAGGAATGCCGTGGCCGGCGGTGCGATTACGACAAACAGGCCCATTTCGACCGGATTCCGGTGCACCAGAAAACTGACGACACCGGCAAACACACCGAACATCACACCGATTGCAAAGCCCGACACGGCATTCACGCGCAGCATCGTACCCAGAGATAGGATGCCCCTGGCCTGATTTCGTTCCCCCTTCATGTGCACGACCCCCCATGATTTTTCAGATGTCCGCTGCGCCCGGGACACAGGACCGCGGCACTTCACCGAACGCGCCGTATTGTCGGTCACATGCCAGCCATTGAAAAGCGCCCGTCGCGTCACGCGAAGGGCGCCGGAGTGTGACGGGCGGGGACCCGCGCCGTCAACGGTTTCAGTTCATTGCGTCACCTGCGCCGTTTTCGACTGGCCAGACAACGACTGTGCCAAGTTGACCAGCGAGACGAACTCTCCGCGATAACCGAAGGCATCACCGCCACGCGCACCATTGGCAAGCGTTCGCACGTCATCATAATCAAACGCTTCCATATACTTGCCGCCGCGCAGCAGTTGCCCAAAACCGGCGACCGCAGCGGCAAACCGGAAGTCGGCACTGGTCTGCTCGAGGTTGCGCTTGAGATCGGCTTTGCGAACTGGTTGCTCTATCAGTTTGCTCGTGTCATCGCCAGGCGCCTTGTAACGCAACCGCAGGAATGCAAGTTCTTCGCCGTGCCCGACCGACGCGCTTTGCTGGCTCCGATACCGCAGCGGCTCCACACGCTCGCCATCGCTGCCGGCAAGTGCGACCTCGTATACTGCAGTGACCGTGTGCCCAGCCCCGATTTCGCCGGCGTCGACGTTGTCGTTGTTGAAATCCTCGCGCGCCAGCATACGACTCTCGTAACCGACCAGCCGATATTCAGCAACGACGCGCGGATTGAATTCGATCTGGATCTTCACGTCACTGGCGATGGTTTGCAGGGTGGCAGACATCTGCTCGACCAGCACTTTGCGCGCTTCGTTGAGAGTATCGATGTAGGCATAGTTTCCGTTGCCGGCATCAGCCAGTTGCTCCATGAGATGGTCATTGTAATTACCGGAGCCGAAGCCGAGAGTGGTCAGCGAAATGCCCGTCTTGCGTTTTTCCTCGACCAGATCCTTTAGCGCTTCGAAACTGGTCGTGCCGACATTGAAATCACCGTCGGTTGCAAGCAGCACGCGGTTGATGCCGCCCTCGACGAATGCCTGCTCGGCCATGGCGTAGGCGAGGCGGATGCCGGCCGCTCCATTGGTGGAACCGCCCGCGCTGAGTGAACTCAGAGCGGCAATGATCCTGCCCTTCTCGGTGCCCGCCACCGGTTCAAGCACGACACCGGACGCACCGGCATAAACGACGATCGAAATGCGATCCTGTTCGCGCAGTTCACGCGTGAGCAGCTCCAGCGAGGTTTTCAGAAGCCCGATCTTGTCGTCCGAGCGCATTGATCCCGATACGTCGATGAGGAACACCAGGTTCGCTGCGGGAATCTGCGATCGTGGCACTTCGTAGCCTTTCAGGCCGATGTGCAGCAATTGCGTCCGGGCATTCCACGGATTCGGCCCGAGTTCGGTGACAATATTGAATGGCCGGGAGCGGCTTGCCGGCGCCGGATAGTCGTAATCGAAATAGTTGATGAACTCCTCAACACGCACCGCATCCTGCACCGGCAGGCGACCGGCATTGAGCATGCGCCGGGTATTGCTGTAGGCACCGGTATCGACATCGACGCTGAAGGTCGAGACCGGATGCTCCGTTACGCGCTTCAACGGATTGTCATCGAGATGCGCGTAGTTCTCACGGTCCAGTGATTCGCTGGGCGCACGGATCGCGACGAGCGCCGCCGCATTGGCATTGGCTGCATCGGCGAAGTGCTGTTCCTTGCGTTCGCGCGAACTCGCCGGCGGTGACTGCGGCTGCCTGCCCGCGGCGGGTGCTGCAACGGCTTCTGCCAACGCACCGTCTGCCTCACCGGAGCGCAACGGCTCTGCGTTACGTTGTTCGTCGGCCTTCGCCTGTTTGCCCGCGCCTTCAGGATGATCGACACGCTGTGGGCCCGGCAGTGGGGCAGGTTCGGTTGCGAGCATGGCCTGGTCCGGTTCGACAGGCGTGCCCGGGGAAATCGAGTCGGTTGTGCAAGCCGTTACCGCGACAATTGCGGCTACGGCCAGTATGGCTGTGTTGCGCATGGCGTTCTCCTTCATGTTCATGGGTCAGGAACCGTGTTCTGAACCTATGAACGACGGCGTGCCGGAAGTGGGGTTAAACGGGCGCCGGGAAAACATGCCGGTCATACCCGCTGACTCGCAGGTATGACGTGCACCAAAAGCCGTTCGCGCAAACGAAAGCGCCCCGGGGCTTTCGCTTCCGGGGCGCGCTTACTGCTGGACAGGCAATTCGGCCGTGAGGCTAGCCAAACTCCTTAACCGATGAAAATGATCCGGTCTCGGAGTACTGCCGGCCGGTACTGCCCTGATTGACTCGCACTGGATCACCTCCTTTCAAAGTTGCCGAGATTTCAGTGTATCAGACGCCGCTGCCGTGTAAACGGCTGCACGCGCACATTGTTTCGGACAGCATCGTGCCCTTGCCTATTGCGGCTTGCAAACAGGCACTTTATCGACACCGACGGAGGCCGCCGTTTCCAGTATCGCCGCCCAGGTGATCGCCGACAATGGCACGCCGTCCCGGAGCCGCTGCTCGCGAGAGCGTGCCTCAGGCTCACCCGGTAGCATCGGTTGCGTGCCCGGCACCAGCGGTCTGGCCTGTTTGACAAAGTCGACGTAACGGCTGACTTCTCGAGGAAATAATTGCCCGGGGTCTATTCGCGCCGGATCCACGTAAAACGAGAACATGCCGTTGCTGAACCGCCTCCCCCATTCGGTGCAGCCATTACCGGTGAGGGCACCACCCAGCATCTCGCACATCATCGCCAGTCCCGAGCCCTTGTGCTCGCCGAAGGTACGAATGGCACCGGGGCCGGCGCGTGGATCACGCGGCCCGGTCGGTTCGAAATCACCGTAGAGCAAATGCGGATCGTTACCGGCACTGCCGTCGGGTCCGACCAGTGCATCGGCACGCAATTGTTTGCCGCCCTGGCTGGCGACCAGCACCTTGCCTTCCGCCACAATGGAAGTCGCGAAATCCAGTATCAGTGGCGGCGCGTCAGGAACGGGAACCCCGACACAGTACGGCGCAGTGGAGAAACGCCGCTCGGAACTGCCAAACGGCGCGACCAGCACGCTGCCGGCGGCGTTGACGAAGTGCACCGACACGAATCCTTCGTCGGCGGCCATTTCCGCCCAGTCGGCGACACGCCCGATGTGGCCGGAGTTGCGCATGGCCACCGCGGACAAACCGGACTGGCGGCACTTCTCGATACCTATCTGCGTCGCCTGAAACGCGACTGTCTGCCCAAGGCCGTATTTCCCGTCCACCACCGCAAGCGATGGTGTATCCACCAGCAATTCGACCGTGCGGTCGGCAAAAATCAATTCCTCCCGCAGCATGCTGACGTAGCGTGGCACCCGGATCACCCCATGGCTGTCGTGCCCGGCAAGATTGGACCCCACCAACAAACCGCCAACCAGTTCCGATTCCGATTCCGAACACCCCGCCTTTACGAAAATACGCGCCACAAAATCGCGCAAATCCGTCGCGTCAACCAAGACATCGCTCATACCCAACTTCCCGGGCGCGTATCACAGCGCCGCCGTTGTCCGTTTTCCAGTGCCAATAGTGCCGGACCTTCGCCAAGCGTCCGCTGCTGCGCTTCATGAATCGCTTCATGCCGGGCGCTTCCCCCGGGTCGACGCAACGATTCAACTGGCACTTGCCAGCCCGCGCGCCGCAGGTCCGGTTCGCTGACGCCGGCGAGTGCGTGGCGTGGCATCGAGTCGGCGGTTGCGCGAGAACCATTCTCCTGATTTACGCAAACGGGGCAAGCGCGGCTCTGCCTGCCGTCACGAATCCGAAAGCCCACCATGTCCCGGCGCGCGCTCGCCATGCGCCCGACCGCAGTTGTATGATCGGGAACATGACAATCAGATCACGAGAACACACATGAGACAAAACGAGGTCCGGAACATCCTGAAACAAGGCGGGACGGTCATCAACGGTTGGCTGGGAATACCCAGCCCGGTCGCCGCCGAGAACATGGCGCAGGCCAACTGGGATTCATTGACGGTCGATCTCCAGCATGGTCTCGTCGATTATCCGGACGCTGTCACCATGTTTCAGGCGATTACGACCACATCGACGGTACCGCTGGCCCGGGTGCCGTGGCTCGAACCCGGCATCATCATGAAACTGCTCGATGCCGGCGCCTATGGCATTGTTTGCCCGATGATCAACTCACGCGCCGAATGCGAGGCTTTCGTCGGTGCTTGCCGCTACGCACCTGCGGGGTATCGCAGTTTTGGTCCGGTGCGCGCGACCTGGTATGCCGGCGCGGATTACTGGCAGCACGCCAATGAAACCATACTCACCATGGCGATGATCGAGACCAGAAAAGCGGTCGACAACCTCGACGAGATTCTCAGCGTTCCGGGCCTCGACGCAATCTACGTAGGGCCATCCGATCTTGCATTATCGATCGGCTGCCGCCCCGGCTTCCCGCCCGAGGACAAGGTCGTCGACGTCATCAAGGTAATCGTCGAAGCAGCGAAGCGGCATAACGTGTTTGCCGGAATTCACTGCGGATCGACGAAGATGGCGAATGAAATGATTGGTTATGGTTACCAGTTCATTACCATGCTGGCAGACAATGCATTGCTGGCTTCGGCCGCGAAGCAGGCGGTTGCCGAATTGCGGGGCCTGGAATCGGATAAAGGCAAGACAGCGGGGCCATACTGAACGCCAGCGACAGCGAGGCCCTCGGCCAGCTTGCGCACCGGATATCCATTTCGTCGAAGAGCAGTGCTGCCCGAAAAATTTTTGCTCCCGGATCGTTGCCGGCATGCGCATGCACGCCATCATGCGGTCGCGAGCCCGACCAGGATGAATACAATCAGGCACGGCGCAACATAGCGAAGCAGCAGGCGCCAGAGGTAACCGACCACGCCTGCTTCCAGGCCCGCCGTACGCAACGCGTCCGTATACGGCCACTTCCAGCCGACGAATACTGCGATGAGCAAGCCGCCCACCGGCAAGATCACGCTGGATGCAATTCGATCGATGCTTTCAAGAATTCCGAGGCCGAGAATTCCTATTCCCTGCAGCACGCCGAAACCCAGAGCCGAAGGTACGCCCAGCGCAAATACTCCGGCGCCGGTAAGCAGCGCGGTCTTCTTGCGCGTCCACCGCAACTCACGCATCAGCACGGCGCAAGGCACCTCGAGCAGCGACACGGCGGAGGTAAGTGCTCCAAGTCCGAGAAGAACAAAAAACGCGACAGCAAAGAAACGCCCTGCGGGCAGGACATTGAATACCTCCGGGAGCGTCACGAACGCGAGCGTAGGTCCCTGTGCCGGGTCCAGGCCGAACGCAAATACCGCAGGGAATATGGCGATACCGGCAATTACCGCAAACATGGTGTCGCCCGCGACGACACCCAGCGCAGCCGGCGCGAGTTTCTGTCCCGCTGCGGTATAGCTGCCGTACGTAAGCAACGCGCCTGCGCCAATGCCGAGTGAAAAAAATGCCTGCCCGAGCGCAGCCAGGTATACCGATGGATGCGCGAGCGCAGACCAGTCCGGCCGAAACAGAAAGGCAATCCCGGCGCCGGCACCCTCCAGAGACAGCGCGTACGCCGCCAGCAAGACTACAATCGCGCCGAGCAGCGGCATCAGCACCCTGTTGACCGCCTCGATACCGCGCTTGACCCCGCCTATGATCACCGCCACAGTCGATGCCACCACGAGAAACTGCCATACCAGCGGTTCAACCGGATCGGCCACGAATGCCGCGAAATAAGCAGAGAACTCCCCGCTTGCAAGACCCGAGGGGGCTCCAATCAGGTACGCGGCAAAATACTTGTACGCCCAGCCGGCAATGACGGCGTAATAACTGAGCAATACAAAAGACGCGATCGCCATCAGCCATCCGGCTAATGGCCAGCAACGCCGCTTGTCGGCTCCGCCAAATGATTCGACGACATCACTCTGGGCGCGACGCCCGATGCTCAGTTCCGCCAGCATCAACGGCAAGCCGAGCAACAGTACGCAGACCACGTAGATCAGCAGGAAAGCGCCGCCGCCGTTCTCTCCCGCAACATAGGAAAATCGCCAGATGTTGCCAAGACCCGCAGCGCAACCAATCGTTGCCAGCACGAAGCCCGCGCCGGACTTCCATTGTTCCCTCGCGGCCGGTTCACTCATAACATCGATCGCTCACGCTGATTCGGGACATTGACTGGATTCGCGCATTCGCCATGTACTTCCGCTCGATCGCTCACATTATGTCGCCTTATGCACAACACCGTGTGGCTTGCCGTATCGAGGTTCTACGCCGCGCCATGAATTGCGCCACAACCAAAGTTGACAGAGGTCAACGATTGATGAGGTCGTCAGGACGCTTGCCGCCAAACTGATGCAGAATCGTGCCAATTGCTGAATGACTCCAGCAGCCCACGAACCGCTGCTCTCACCGTCTGGAGAAATCGAAGAATGCCAAACACGAGCCTCGCCCCTCTCGACGCCGGAAGCCTGTATCACCGATGCGACCCGTCTGAACTGGCCTTTCGCACCACCGCCGAACTGCCCGACCTGGATGGCGTCCTCGGACAGGAACGCGCAGCGGATGCCATTCGCTTCGGTCTCGCAATCGATCGGCCCGGCTATAACCTGTACGTCCTGGGCGAACACGGCGGCGGACGTCATTGGCTGGTCAAGCGCTTGCTCGAGGAAGCTGCCGCGAAATCGCCAGCCCCTGACGACTGGGTATACGTAAACAATTTCGACGAGCCGCGAAAACCGAAAGCGCTGCGCTTGCCCGCGGGTCGCGGCCTGGCGTTGCGTAACGACATGCAGAAACTGGTGTCGGAACTCGCTCCGGCAATCTCGGCGGGATTCGAAGGCGAGCAGTACCGGCAACAGGTCGATGCAATACAGGACGAGCTGAAGAAGAAGCAGGAAGCGGCATTACAGCGCCTTGGTGAGGAAGCTGCAAAAAGCGGTATCGCGCTGATGCGAACACCTCATGGCTTTACCTTCGCGCCTATGAGAGAAGGAGAACCGGTCAGCCCTGATGAATTTTCGAAGCTGCCCGAAGAGGAACAGGCGCGCATCAGCGAAAAGATTGCCGCGCTTTCCGAACAGCTCTCGGAATTAATGCAGGAGGTGCCGCGCTGGCATCGTGAAGCGATGGCCCGCATCAACGAGTTGGGACGGGAAACGCTGAGCCTGGCGGTCGGGCACCTGATCGCCGAACTCAAAGAGCGTTACACGGATCTGCCGGAGGTTATCGAATACCTGGACGCTGTTCTGAAGGACATCATCGAATCAGGTCAACAGTTGCACGAACAGCCGCACCAGGAAAATGATGCCGAAACAACAAGCATGACCGGATCGATCTCACTGCAGCGCTACCTGGTGAACCTGTTCGTTGACAATTCCGGCCTGGATGGCGCGCCTGTCGTTTACGAAGACAATCCAACGCATCACTATCTGGTCGGACGCGTCGACCAGATTGCGCAAATGGGCACCCTGGTCACCAACTTTCTCATGGTCAAGGCCGGGTCGCTGCACCGCGCAAATGGCGGTTACCTGATACTCGACGCGGCCAAAGTGCTCTCTCAACCCTATGCCTGGGAGGGGCTTAAGCGCGCGTTACGCGCCCGCAAGATACAGATCGAGTCTCTCGGGCAGGTGTATGGACTGGTCAACACGCTCTCGCTCGAGCCGGAAGCGATACCAATCAAGCTCAAAGTCGTGCTGATCGGCGAACGCCTGCTCTACTACCTGTTGAGCAGCTACGACCCGGACTTCCAGGAGCTTTTCAAGATCGAAGCGGATTTCGAAAGCGACGTCCCGCGTGACGGCGGCAACACGCAACGGTTTGCCCAGTTGGTCGCAACATTGGCCAGAGCCAACGAGATCAAGCCACTGGACAGTGCAGCCGTCGCGCGGGTGATAGAACATGCATCCCGACTGGTAGACGATTCGCAAAAACTGACTACCCATGTACGAAAAATTACCGATCTCCTGCGCGAAGCCGAACATTTTGCGCAGCGCGGCCTGCGCGAGGTTATTTCGCGCGAAGATGTCGAGACAGCATTGCAGGCGCAGGTGTACCGAACGGATCGCGTCAAACGCAAGACACAGCAGGCAATCCTCGAAGAAGTGCTGTTGATCGACACGTCCGGCGAGCTGCAAGGGCAGATTAACGGTCTCGCGGCGGCAACCCTCGGCGACGCGACTTTTGCCCACCCGGTTCGCATCACGGCTACCGTGCGTCTGGGCGAAGGGGACGTGATCGACATCGAACGCGAAGTGGAACTGGGCGGAGCGATTCATTCGAAAGGCGTGATGATTCTCAGCTCCTTCCTGGGTGCGCGCTATTCACGCGGCATGCCCCTCGCGCTTAACGCCAGCCTCGTATTCGAGCAGTCGTACGGCCCGGTTGAAGGCGACAGTGCATCGCTCGCGGAATTGTGCGCGCTACTCTCGGTGCTGGCAGATACGCCAATCCGGCAGTCCCTGGCGGTGACCGGGTCAGTGAACCAGCACGGACAGGTACAGGCCATTGGTGCCGTCAACCACAAGATCGAGGGCTTCTTTGACATCTGCAACGCCCGTGGGCTGACCGGCGAACAAGGCGTTTTGATCCCGAAGGCCAATGTCCGCCACTTGATGTTGCGTGAAGATGTCGTGGAAGCAGCACGTGCTGGCAGATTTCATGTTTTTGCAGTATCCAATGTCGACGAAGCCATCGAACTGCTGACCGGCGTGCCGGCCGGCCTTCCCGACGATCAGGGCAACATTCCCGAAGGCAGCATCAATCACCTGGTGGCGTCACAGGTCGCCGACATGTCGGCGCGAAGGCAGTCATTTAACCGCCCTGCCACCAGCGATCAGCAGCAGGACTGACACGGCGTTGCACCAAACAGCCGCGCGATACGCAATCAAGCGCAGATCAGTCTGTCTGTGACGTCCAGTCAGCCGGCTTGTCTTCCAGTGTTTTCTTGCCGGTGAACATCGCCGAGATAATGTTGCCGCCTTCTTTGAGTTCGGTCATCACCACGCCCGCTACATGCGCGACGATCATCACCACGATGGCATAGAAGGAGTAATAATGCGCGGTGATAAAAGGTTTACGAAAAGCGCGCATTTCCTCCCAGGCGGCCGCATCGTACATTTCGGGTGAATAGGGCCGTAACTGCGCGGGATCAACGCCGGCAGCGGCGACCCACCCGGCGATCCAGGAACCCAGCGGCGGGTAGAAG